>Ga0099825_1000965_pt1 | contig 34613 bp, 13 predicted proteins | sample SiratroredBW_FD_76838 | JGI IMG/M metagenome (GOLD analysis project Ga0099825, IMG submission 76838) | Root nodule microbial communities of legume samples collected from California, USA - Siratro red BW | ecosystem: Host-associated > Plants > Roots > Nodule | place: USA: California | collected...
AATAAAATATAAAAAAGAGAGAAAAAAAATGAGAGAAAAAAAAAAAAATATAAATAATAAATATTATTTTTTTTTATTTAATATATATTAAATAATATATATATATATATATATATATATATATATATATATATATATAGTAACAAAATAATTATTCTACAACAATAGTGTTGTTTATTAGAGCAACCAATCTTACAAAACGACTCTTATTTATTCTCTTTCTTATTTACACAAATACATAATGTATTACATAATCATATCATTTTAGGAAAAATTGATATGAAGTTTTAATCTTTCACTAAGAATGAAACATTAATTCATATGAAATATATTAATTACGAGTTTTTTTTAATAATTTATATTGATTATATGGATGTCAAATAAATATGTCTACATGGATATTATTTAAATTTGTTTCAATTTTAATAAAAAAATTGTATTTTGATCAAACATGAGTATAAATAATATCAAATTTTTTAAGTCAGGTATAAAAATATAAATATATACATATTCATCTCGTCCTATTTGTACTCATTTTAATTTACGTTGATTCTAAATGCATTACAGTACGACTACCCACGTTGGATGTATATGAGATCCATCGTCTTGTTATGAACTTTAAGAAGTGGTTCCCTAATTGAGTATGAGATATCATAAGTATTCCTATCTATTTCTAAAGAGATTATAATCCATATTTGCTACCTTACAAGTAAAGAGAAGATGATTAATTGTCTTTTCAATTGCAAAAACACATAAGACATAGATTATCTCCACCAAAAATTAGACTTGTTAATTTTGCCTAACCCGAAGGACTTGCCTGTGGGTCAAGGCCAAAGCGTACCATAAAGTCAAAAGGTCCATATAAGAAAAAAATCCACAAGGTCAAAATTCTTGCAAAAGACCCATGAACCATTTTTTTTAAAATAAACAATCTTATTTAAAAATGAAAATAAAAAATTTACTTAAAAAATATTTATGCACATAAAAAAGCATTTATAATCCAAATCCAAACTCAAGTCAATATGAGCACAGTCGGTTTAGGCTTAGCTAAAGTTAGGCCAAGGCAAGACAAGTCAAGTTGGTTGAGATGGACACATGTCAAGTTGAATTGGATCGAGACCATGTCAAACTAGTCAGAATTAGCCAAAGTTAAACTGAGTCAAGTTAAGTGCGATATAAGTTAGGTTGAGTTGGGTTGGGTTGGACCCAAGTTGTCCTAAGTCAAGTTCGGATTTAGTTAAATTAGGTTAGGCCAAAGTCAAATCAAGCTTAGATTAGCCTAACTCCAAGTCAAGTCAAGTCAAGTTAGCTTAGGTTGAAGTCAAGTCAAGTCAAATCCAAATCAATATAGACAAGGTAGGTCAAACTCATGACAAGTTAGGTCGGATCAGGCCTGATTAGACCCAATTTATACCAGGTTGGGTTAGGTTGAGTCAAGCTAGGTTCGACCGAGTTGAGCCTAAGCAGATTTGGTTGAGCTGGGTCTAGCATAAATCAAATTAGGTTAGGTGGGGTCCATGTCAGATTGAACTAGTCTAGGTCAATCCAAGTCAAGTTAGGCTAGTTCGAGCCTAGTCCAGATCAACTGGATCGAACTCAAGTCAAGTTAGGTCGATGTTAAAGTTGGCCAAGGTAAAAGTCATATTGAATCGTATCAAACCTAAATCAGGTTGAGTCCAAGTCAAGAAAAGTCTAATTAAATTGAGTCCAACTTATGCAAAATTAAATTGAATCGAGTCCAGCTCAAGTTAAATTGGACTTAAATAGGTTGAGTTGAGTTCTGACCTTACAATACAAATAATAAAAAATAATTAATGATTAATTTACAATTAATATAAAAGAATTAGAAATTTATTTATAATTTAGAATACTTTTAAAGATTGGTAACTCTAACAAACTTTATATAAAGGCTTGAAAATTAAGACTTTTTCAACTTACTTATCCTGTGAGTTAATAAAAGGGCTCATTCTAAGAATATATTTGGATTAATCCATGAATCATGGCTTAAATTGATGTACCAAAATACCTTTTAAGCTAATTATCTCTTTTTGTTAACGTATCTTGCATCCCTCTCCAAGTTATGTACGTCATTGAAGAGATTACTTCGATTTTCCAAAGCCTAATGAACACTTCAAATGCCTTGTTTAACATCATATGGAAATTTAAATATGTATCTCTTAAACTCACTTTTCTTTCATATTATTGTAGATTTAAAGTACAAAATAGTGTTGTTCAAATCAGAACATATTTGGTGACCTATACTGCATGTGTTTGTTAGGCTCAGGAAATTAGTTGGTTTAGTTGTATCTGTTACATGTTCTATGTAAGGTAGTGATAGGAATATTCTCCTTGTTATTCGGAGGTAGACAGAGAGGTTATTGTATTATTTTATTTATATAACAGGGTTTAAACACCCTTAAGTACTTCTATTATTCTATTATTCACTGTTAAAAAAAATTATCATTTTGTTTCACTAGATCTTATATAAGCTATTTCCTACATTTAACCGGTTTAAAGGTTGTATTTGTCATTGAAATTACATAATCAAGTCATTTACTAGAAAAAATTGAAATGAAAAATTTAATCTTTCATGAAAAATGAAATCATTAATTAATATGAACAAATTGAAATATTAAATCAACAATAGTTAATGGAAAAAATATATAAAATAGAAACTTGCAATCTTATAAAAAGAAGTTCTTACTATTAATTACTAGAAACTTGTGTAAGCTATGAATATTAATTTTCTCATCAATAAGACGACCTAAAAGTTATGAATATTAATTACGAGTTTTCTTGTTAGCAATTCTCTGAGCTTACATTATGTTCACTTTATACAAGTCAACTTCAACATTTTTAGTTAAATCGAATTACAAGATTTAAAAACACTTGCAATGATTCACTCAGTGCACGAATTCAGAAAGTACAAATCGTTGCATAGTCAGTGTCTTAGAGCGACCTTTACAAAATGGTTTCTTTGACACTTACGGTTCAAAGTTATTTGAACCTAACACGTTAATCTTAATAAGGTAGAAAACATAAACACAATTACAGACATTTAAAAACAAAACACATGCATCCATAGCTTGGTTCGATAGGCATATAATAATAATAATAATAATAATAATAATAAATAAATAATAATTTCTCGATCTTTGAATCTTTATTTTGGTGCTTCCATGGATGCAACATTAGTTAACTCTTCTGCAATTGCGTCTGATCTCTCCCTTTCTCCCGGTGAGAGGCTTCAAGTTCCCCATCTTGATCATAGAAGCCTTAAAATCTTTAGCAAATGCAAAAGGGTTCATGCTATAAAGCTTTACCAGCTTGTCACTTTCACCTCCATCCCCCTTGTAGAGTTCTTGGTCAGAGTGAAGGAGACCCTTTTTGCAGAGCAATTCCTTGTAGTATGAAGTGTCAACACTTGCAGGAGTAGGGTCCAACGGGGCCAAGTTGCTGTCACCACCAACTCTAGGGCATGTTCTGCGCAAAGAGGCTGCAAAGGTAGGGTTAATGTTGGTGTCGTTGTAGATGCGGTCTCTGAAGGTAGTGCACCTTGCAAAACCTATGGTGTGGCCACCTGAGAGTGCCACTAAGTCCTTGATGTTCATTCCGTGAGAATTGAAACTCTTGAGAAGCTGTGAGAAGCTGAAAAATGGAGCAGGAAGGTTGGTGTTTGCAGCATCTTTGCTTGCAGTTCTGGCGTCTCTTCTGCCTAGTAGTACAGAGTACCATAGGTGTGGACCTCCCAACTGTTAGGAACACAAAATGTCTTATTTTTTAAGATCTCGACATAAATAATCTATTATCAAAATAAAAACAAAGGATGATAAAAAATAATAAAATTTTGTAATATAGTTAAATTTAAACTTCATTGATGATATTGTATTAGAATCAATTTTAATAAGATTATTCAAATCACTTGTTATCAAGATATTATCAGATTATTTTTATAAATAACTTTCACATTTAAACTATTCTTATAAATAAATTTTATGTCCGAATTAAATAATTTTAATACGAGAAAGATGTATTAAAAATTTCACATTAACTAAAAATAAAATTTTTTAATAATAGATAAATACAAACTTTATTTTATAAATAAATTTGGTAAGATTAAATTAAATTTAAATTATATTTTTTAATTAAAGCACTGTAAATTAGTGATATCTAATTAATTAAGAAGTCAACTACTAAAAAGGTTTTTTTAATTAATTATAATTATAAAATATATGCTTACGATGGCCACAGAATCACGAGCAGCTGTAGCTAAGATATCAGCACATGAAACGACATGGCCTTTGCAAGCTTTGTCAACTGCTGCCTTGATCTCATCAACCACTTGAAACCCTCTTATGGAATTCAGATTTGGTAGGGCTGTTTTCTCGCCAGTGAAGTTCCTTGTGTCATCCAACAGAACTGATCCATCACATCCCTGTCACTCATTCCAACCATTCAACATAATCAGTAAATTAATATATTATAATATTAGATGATGATAAGATGTAGAAATAGAAAGTGACATGCATGTTCCATGTCTGTCTGATGATGTTTTCCCTTATTCTTAAATGTATTTTCATTATTCTTTTTTCAAGATGTTTTGTTGGCCAGGGTTCTACTTCCAGCTTTCATGTTCATCACTTTGCAACACGTAAGAATACTGACAATAGTTCGCCAGCTCTGTACATTGATTAGTGAAAATAGGAATTTAATTTAACTACTTTGAATCTGTGAAATGGAATTGATGACAATTTTGTTACTCACAAACCATGTTAATTGAAATGTAATTACGAGATAGTTGGAAAAAATTAGGGAAAGTGTTAATTTATACAATTAAATAAGGCAAAGTTAATATGATTTTCAATAAAAAAAAAAAGTTTTAAATTATTAACTTTTTTGTGAAAATCCTTTACAATACTTAGGTTAATTAATTTTTTTAAATATCGTATATTTGTAATATTTAGGTCAATATTCATTTTATTTAAAAGCTCGATGTATGCTTTCAATTCAAACTGCTATGAAAGAGTATAATTTATCTTTAATTATATTAGAAATGAATTCATGTAAAATTTTATGAGAATGATTTTTATATATTTGACTTGAAATAATGCTTGTAAAAAAATGTCCAATTGAAAGAATCTATCCTTAAAATTAAGATTTGCTTAACTTTAAAAAAACCACTAAAAATAACTATTTTAATACGATAAATATGTTTTATTGTTTTAAAAAGTTCACTTCTAACTACACTATCAGTATAATATCATTAAACAATAATGTGAAATTACACTATCAGTATATTGTTTTTAAACTAATTCTTTTATTGCAACCACAACTTTTGAAGTTTCAAAATCAAACCTAAACACTTGGTCACATAATGTTATGTTTTTTTTATGGACAAAAATAATATAATAAATAACAAGCAGAAAAAGCATAAAGAAACAGAGATTTCAAGGTGTTTTTGACACAGAATTATTCTAAAAGACATTCTTACAAAACCTGCAGCACCCCATAACTTTCTGTTTCTGTTCCTAAAGTTATCTAAAAAGGAACATTATCATTCTTAGACATGTAAACAACTTAGAAAAAATTCCAGAGCAGAGCTAGTGCTTGCATATTGAGTACATTTCTCATTTTATACAGCTCTGCATTGTCAATAAAGTTCTCATTGCCTACTACAGTTCTTCGCATACTGCGTAACGTTGTGTTAACATGTAGGATTGGTTATAATATCGGTGTTATGGTATAAAATTTTGACAGTGACGCAAAGGCAAAGGCTACAACATAACGTAGTTTTTTGCGAGAAAAAACTTTTATTTACGTAAACCATGCATATAAACTGATATAGCTATCAACTTTAACTGGCCATTATGTGGAAATTAATAACGAAATTTTCAACTTTGATAACCAAAGTAATTAATATAGGAAACTAGACCACAATATTACTTAGTTGTGTCTATGTTTATGGCATCAAAACATGAAACCATAATGTAACACAGTAACTGATAACTTACATTAACAAAGCAGTCATGGAAATGCAGACGCAGCAGTGACGCTCCAATGCGTCGTTCACGAATAATTGCTCGCTGAACAATTGATCTTATGATTGGTAATGCCTTGGGACAAACTTTGTCATAGAAATGAGCACTGAGCTGTGCATTGGAAGGGACCATGAATGTGGCCAAAGTGGCTAGAACAAGAACAAGCAGGGATTGGATGATACAAGCCATCGTGTTGTGCTCTTACCCTGCTTTGAACTTAGTTATTATGGCTTTGGCTAGGGCATGATTTATATAGAATAAGGTATCCACCAAAATTAATTAATTAATTGGTGTGCATGCTTCAACTAGCTATTCGGGTAATATTTTATGCATGATATACAACTGGATGTGCATAACATTGCCCCGCCCACGTTGGCTACAAACACGAAGTCAACAGATAATACGTATTTCTTTTTTAACGACGAAGAGTGAATTTAGTGGGAGCAATTATAATACTCCAATCCTATTACAATATTATTATTTTACAAATCTTACCTTCAAAATTATGCTTCTAATGATATAAACTACTAGATTTACATAGAGTATTTATCTTACAAAATCTTCTTTCCACCTTATCACTAATTTTACTAAAATATCCAAAGTATCTTCAAAAGTTAAATTTTCATAACCAACCTTTCGAGTTCGAGTTCCATAGCCGAATTCTCTAAAGCCAATCTCTATATTTCAAAAGTCAAGTTTCATAATCGAATACCGAGTTTCATAACCGAACTCCCGAGATCAAACTTCATGTTTATCTCCTCAATACTAGAGCTAACTTCGTGAAGTCGAGCTCTATAATCAACCTTCCTATGCCGATCTTCGTATGCTGATTTAATAAAATATTTTATTACATAGATTATCAATGATATAATATCTAATTTTTTTCTTTTTTTTATCATATATATATATATATATATATATATTAAATTTAGGTAAATGAGTGAACCAAAATTCATATAAGTACTACAAATTTCTTTATATATTTCTAGGTAACTTCGTACTTATATTTCAACTTAATATATAAATACAAACTAACTTAGGCTCAAATTTGACAATCATATCAAAATTTCATTGTTTAACCTCATTTTACTTTGGCATAAATCCAATAATATAGTTTTATATATTTTTTTTGTTTCTTTCTATCGACAATAATATATATAATATATAAGAGGTGACAAATCCAAATACATAAGTCTAAAAAATAAGGATAAAAACACCACAAACAATAAATTATAATATATTCATGAAACCACCAAGATGCCACAGGCAGAGTTTCCTTTTTTTTATCAAAACCTGCATTACTATCACAAGCTATTCCTTAATTTTCATAATTGATTGGTAAATTTGTCTTTTTAATATACTTTTATCAGTAAAAGAATAATTAAAAAGAAGCTATAGGATTGCCCCAGTGTATAAAAATATATCTGTTCAAATAAATTAGTTTTTTCTTATGCAAATCTCTACATTTTTGGAAAAATTAATCTTTCCCGTCTAAACATACCTTTCACCCACCCAAATTAAAGTTATAAATAAGCATCACCTACACATGCTGCCAAAAACTATTGTCACCTCAGTGACAACCTAGTGCCTAATGCTAATGACCCTGATCTGACATAAACTGTTTGTATCTATTAAAAGCGACTAACGTAAACAGAAAGGAAAAAAATAAACAGAAAGAGAAGAAGAAAAGAAGGAAGACACCATGGTTTACTTTAGAGCTTCTTCCAAATAATTATATCAATAAATTAATAAGAGAAAGAAAGAGAGGAAGGGATAGGCTCAAAGGTTAAAAACAAGGTGACACCAAGTTTAAAACATTTCTTTGTACAAAGGTTACATCAACACTTCATTTGACTTTTAAAATTTCAAAATGAAAGAGACAGATTAATATTTATAAAATAGAAATGATGATTTTCTATTTAAAATAGTAATCGACAATCAAATCTTTACTTTACATTAAAAAATTAACTATAACTTTTAAAAAAAATATTTATTAGTAACAGCCAGGTCATTTGTTTATGCTAAAAAATACATGTTTTTAAAATTATATTTTCCTTAACAATAATTATGTGCATACAGCTTAGTGTCTGCCATCATTTCTCCAACTCTATTTTTAAGCATTGTCGTACAAAAGCAGAAGCAGTTAACCTTAAATAAAATAACTTTTAAAACATTATTTCGTTTTCTAACTTGTTATTTTCCTAAACTTTAATCAATCATGATTCTCATTGTCATAAACAGTTTAATCGTTACTAATTAAAACCAACAATCTTCAAAATTGTTTATAAAATACAGTAGGAGGCATTTGTTCCTGAAGTTTTATATAAGAATTCAGAATCCAATTCAGAACATTTTATATATAGCAGTGAGCTGGCAGCTTTACCAAAACATGTTTTCTTGTTAATATTTAGATTTTTTTATCATCAAGAAAAAATATATAGATGAATAAAGTAATTGATACTTCAACCTATATACTTATACAAAAGTAACTAAATACTCAACACTATGCATTCCTCTCCTCACCATACCAAAAAATCACATATAACAAACCTAATAGTTATAAGAACAAAACGCCATCTAAAATACACACAGGAACATATAAAAGCTTTATAATTATTATCATTCCTATTTATAACTACTATACTAGATAAACTTCGTGATAATAATAATAATAATAATATTAATATTAATATTATTATTATCATTTATTATTATTATTATAATTAATATTAATATTAATAATATTAATAGTGATAATAATATAAATAATATTAGTAATTTTATCATTAATCTTTGTTGCTATTAGTACAAATTTTGGCGTAGAAGATATTAAGGGTTCAACCAAAACATCAAAAAGTTATAGCTTCTTCTAAGGGCGGCAATGATTCAACGTAATTGTCTATAAAAAACATGTTGAAGGCAGGGCACGATTAATTGTCTAAAACCTAATTAATATCTAAAACTAATATGATGTGTGCAAATATATAACACATGCCATTTCCAATAAATAAGTTGATGACATTCGACTGACAATAGTGGCAGAATATATATTAACAGATAATTAAATTACAAATGCAGATCTCAGTTACTTCTGTTCCATCTTTATTTTCCTTTTCCTTTTCTTAACATTTGGTTGTTTAGTGTTTCCTTTGATGTAAACGAATATTGTTTAAGGATGGTGTTAGTAATTAAATTTAATACATAATTAACATTTATTAATAAAAAAATATTTTTTATTAAAGGAGTACCGGAAATACCATAATTCTTATATGCAAGTGTGGCTACCCATTTATTAATTACTATCTCATAATTTTAACAATAGAAACTGAAATATATGAGGAAAAACATGTTTAATTAAGGCCATTGAACATCCAAAGATCCATGATAAAGCCAATTTGTGATGAATATATACATATCACTTCACTTTTCACCAATTTTAACAATTTTGCCTCATTTTTGGGGATTTGTACAATGATTCTACCATGTAAACAAATGTGAGACATGTGGGAACGTAAGTGATGTAATTAACATTTTTCATAGTTTCGTTATATAATATAATACAATTTGTACTTGTAATAACCAATTGTTTGGTTGTAGGTAATTATGATTTCTCAAGTAGACATAAAAAAATCTAAATCATGACCATGCTGCATAATTATTATTTTTAATATTATTATGTCAACTCTTGGAATAAACAAAACAATTGGTAGAAGAAAATGTTAGGTCTATATTGAAATACTAAATAGCAAACTGTTAACCAAATCTAATTAGTGGCATGACATTTAGCACTATGGTGATACTCATTGGGTCAGAACCTTCTCAGTTTATCATCCATTATAAAATAGAATTGTTTTATAAAGCTGAATCAAGGGTAATTTTGATATTTCATCACCTCTATGGAGGTGCGGCTTTTAATTGTGGGGTTCAGAATGCAATGACTTCATTACACTTGAACAAAAAGCAGGTAACTAAAATAATAAAAGCCCAAATGTTAAAAGACAAAAATCATTTATATGGTTTTGTTTTGCAGGCATTATTTTGTATCATATTAAGACAAAATATACTTTTGTCTGTACTTTTGTTTTTAAATTATGCTGTAAAATACCCAATATTGTCGGAATCACACTCTGAACAGTTTTTCATCTGCTAATTATTTTTTTATAAATTATAAATATTTTTTTTATTTTGGACATTAATTAGTTAACTTTTAAACATTTTTTATCACAAAAATCTTTACCAAACACTGACATTGTTGGAGTAAAAACAATGCTAATGCATATTATAGATAACATTTGATTGAAGTTTCATAAATATACATATAACCATCATTCTCTTACAAATTTAATCAAGTTGGATACAAAATGATTAACTTATTGAATCCAGTATCAAATTATTCAAACATTATTTGACTTCGATTTTTGACGAGAAAGACTTTTATTAAATTTTATTTATTTCTTGACTGAATAGAGATTAGTATGGAATAAAACTTTAAAATTATGTTTCTTAAAAAATTCTCCTAAACTTTTGTTACATCAGAAATAAAAACAAATACTGACCTAAGATTAAAGTAATTAGTGGTGAAAAACTTCCTCTAAGTATGCATAAGGGAAAAGTAGGTACTTCCTACAATTAAATTATAATTAATGTTTATAAATTGACAGAACATAAAAATAGCCTGTTATCTGTTATAATATTTTTTCAATATATAAAAGTTTTGCTCATAACTTAATAGAAAGTTTTCATTTAAATTAAATATATTTGGCAGGAAAATTTTAACTAAATTTTCTTCCAATCATATCAAATTCAGATATTTCTTTATGACTTTCTGAACTTAGCTTTGTTGGTGGGTTACCTGCTGATTTAATAACAACTACTGTAAGGTCTAACAAAAAGGTCTTTCCTACTGACCTAAATAATAATGATTGAAGAAGTTTACATGGACTTGTCAATCAAAAAATAGCTTTTTATGTATATGTACAGAGAATAAGAGTATGCAGAAATTTTATAAGAATGGTGCAATTTTGCATCTAATGTTATCATAATGATAGATTTTAAAAAAAATTATAAAAATGGATAAATTGTTTCGAGCATAACTTAATTTTTTTAAAAGTTGTTATACATGAACATAATTTCAATAGTAACTAAAAGTTTACAAAGAAATTATATATTAAAAGAGATGACCACTCTCATTAAAAAAATGTTTTGGAGAAGTTATGTTTACTAAATATGATTTTAATTTACGTTAAACTGTTGTTAATTTTTTTTAAAAAAAAAAAAGTGAATTAGTTATATTTTTCAAGACTTCATATTTAAAAAAAAATATCATAAATTACATTCGTGTTCAATAAACATAATTTTCTCAACTTTTTTTTATAAGAAAATTGTTATCTATCGTAAGAATTTTATAAATTTTCAATTATCATTAAAATTGTATTTATGTGTGACAACTTTAAGTAAAGTCGAAATCTTTAAATACAGTTTATCTTTTTTTTTTTTTCAAATATGCTTATCTTAGTAGAATTGGTACAAAATTGTATGTAAAATTTTCAAGATTATTCTATCTAAAATACGAGAATGAAGTAATACTACTATTTTCGATGTAAATATACCAACATAATTAATCCCAAATTTGTTGATAATATGATTTTAGTTTGGTTCCGTTTAAATAACTCATGAGCTAAAATTGAGTGGAGCTGAAATTAAAAAAAAAAAAAAAAAATAAATTTAAAAAGAAAAGGAAAAATAATATTATTTTATAAAGATTTTTTTTTTATTTTTTTTCTTTTAAATAACCTATGAAATTAAAATTGATTGAGTTAAAATTAAAAAAAAAAAAAAAAGACTCATTTTACCAGTCAAGGAATAATCATATTTATTTATGAAGCATTTAATTTTCAATTCATTTATAGGTAGATTTAAAATTAAATGAGAATATAACATCTAGTGAGAGGACTGGCCTTTTCTTCTCTCTTGTTTCCCTTTTAAGAAAAAAAAAAAATAATCATGTGGAAGTTATGCTTAAAGAATCAGTACTTTTGCTCTTTTGAATTGATTAAACCATTAAACAGGAATATTTTCAACTTCAATGGAAAAAGAATTCTGAACAGAAGTGATACCAACCACATGCTTCATTGTTTATGTTGTATTGTTCTACACCATTCTTTTTTCCCACGAGCTAGTCCATATGAAAAATATAATAATATAAAAAATCATACTCTTACAACCACAAAAATAATTTTGATAATTTTGGTGGAATGGAGAGGTATTTTTAGTCTGTTAATCAGTTTTATTTTTTTAAATTAAAAATTAAAATAAAAAATAAAAATTGAAATTTTTATTATATTATTTAAAATATTTAAATATATAATAGTATTAAAACCTAAAAGTTGAGTTTTAATTTAATATATAAGGTTAATGATTCTTTTAATTTAGAATATATCTAATTAAAATAATCAATTAAAAACTAAAAAAAAATTAATAATTGAGTGTGTTTTTAATATATATATATATATATATATATATATACACATATATAATTATACAAAAAATTGACAATTTAGTATTAGTTTGTCCTTTGGTAAGGTAGGTCTTACCAAGGGAGGTTGAGATTTTTATTCCATCTAAAGGTTTAGCATATTCTATTTTATTTTTCATAAACCAATGAAAAGTTAGATCAAATAAGAACAATCTAAACCATATAACTATAACAAACTAATGCGGAAAAAAAATAGCATAAACTACTTAACTAGCATATAGAAAATTGGTAATGCACATGAAATTTCTACCTAATTAACCCAATGTAATGCACATGCAAATTAGAAAAATGTTAAAGGCGTTTCTTTTAATGCCTTTTATCCACCTAATCTAGTTAGGGTTTAATTTTTACCTTGTAACCTCGGAACAGTACTTTCTTAACTGGCAAAGAATTATAAATAAATAGGAAACACAATGATGTGTTCCAAACTTATATATAAAAACTCAATTATGACATAGGGTGAAAATACAATACCATAAACAAAAATGTATATGCATGATTATCCACTCTACCAGTTCAACCCTAATCATTTTTCCGTTTCTTCTTCGAATTAGAGTTTTTATTTTCAGGTTTTTCGTATCCTTATTTTAAAACATTTTATTAGGAACACGACTACTAAACATGAACATCTCTCCTAGCAAAATTTAAATTTTAGTTAATAACATTATAAAAAAGCAACCAAGTTAGTAAAATCATGGCCAAATTAATGTTTTTTTTTCTGGTATTGTCATGAAGAGAATTTAAATGTTTGTTTTAGGTATCAGGAATGCAAAAATGAATTAGTTATTAATTATCAACCTTGTTTCATAATATTTATGTTATTAAATCATTAACATCATTTTTAATTTACATTTTGAAAATTTAAAGATATGATTAAGCAAGTTTATTATTTTAATATTTTCTGACAGTGTTAATTTATATTGTATAAAAGTTGGAATGCTATTAACTTATATGATTACTTGTTTGAGGTTAAATAAGTCAATGAGAAGAGAACAAGGTGACCAAGTGAGATTTTGTCTCTTGCTTTGGTTTGAAGTAAAATATTTGATGGCATATGGCAGACTATAGGTAGATTAAGAAGAGAGAAGGAAAAAGGTAGGTGATAGGTATCTAAAAGGTCTATATATTTTAACAGGAAAAAGTCTCTATCCTATTCATTAATACAAATCAATGCACACCACCTTATATTAACTACATTTGTCCAGCTGGTTATCTTATCTTAATTTAAAAGATGCTAATATCTAGTAATGGGAGCTGAATATATGAAATGAACTATTACTTTGTAATAAGATAAACTATATAAGATCAATTTTTTATTGAAAGATGTGTATATATATATATATATATATATATATATAAGTGTATATTTAATTTTGTTATATAAAGAATATGATGATTTTTTTCTAAAAAAATCAGATATTAGTTGCTTCTCTAAAATAGAGGAGAGGAAGAAAGAAATATAATTAAAAATGACAAAGTAGATTGTGTGGAAGTAGACTTTTTAAAAGGTAATCCATTTTTATAAAATAAAAAAAAAGTTGAAATATTTTAGTTGAGGAAATTTATTTAGAAGAAATTAAAATTTGAATAATTTGATTATTTAAAAAATTAAAATCATTTCAAATTTTATTTATAGAGCAATAACTTTAAATTTTTCTTACTTTATATTTTTTTTCACATCTATGTGTTGTATGAGTTACAAACTGATATTTTTAGAATTAAATTTAATTGATATTATTAAAATTATATTTTCGATAATAGAGACTAAAATTATTTTTGATTTTATGTTATTGAGGGTTTTCTATGTTAATATTAGTGAGACAATTTTTCATTCAGTGTCAAATAAGTTTCTTTTACATTAGTTTTGTCCAATTTTTGTAGTTATTGTGTTTCAATCAAATTTACTAATGTTATTTTTTTAATCAAAAAGTCAATTAATATTTGTTAAAGTCAACTAATAAAATGTTGCATTGAATTTGTTAATATTATTTTTTCACTTGTATCGTCTAAGAAAAATTTTCAATTACTTATTAAAAAGTTAACCAAAATTAATTTTAAAAATTCCACCAAAATAATTGTAACAGATATGAACTGAAAATAATTTTAACTAATGTGAAATAAGAGAAATACTTACTAATGTCATTGAAAAAATCTTAATGAACCCCGATTAAAAAATAATTTTAATCACATTAAAAAAATCACTTAATAATATTTTTGAATTATTAAATATTTTTTATATGTGCTAATCATTAAAATATTTTATTTAAATAAAAATAAATAAAATTTAATAAATTTAAATTACATTATTTAAACAAAGCATTTAAAAATAAAATAATTTAAATAAAAAATAATTCAAATTCAAAGTATTTTAATTTCTTTAAAATTATGAAGTTTCTTATTTCTAAAAGAAATTCCTAAACCCACGCATTTATGTTTTACACAAAGCAACAAAAAAGTATGATGGTATCTGATTGAGTTACGACGTTGATTATGTATACAGTATATGTTTAGTTTTGTGACTGGTCAAGTCAAATATAAAATATGCACAACCAAATTAAACTATTTTTGAATAATTTTCTTTTATATTCAAAATATAAATTCAAGATTTTAAAACCACGAACATATATCATTGGTTAAAAGGAAAAAAAAATCTTCTACAATTTTCATCTCCTAATCTATATGGTTCAAAATGTTTTTTTTTTTTACCCTTTTTATTATAATAATAATAAATAAAATAATAATATTAATATTGATAAAATAATAAGAAATCGAGTTTTTATTTGTTACATTAAATAATGTTAATAGAACAAATTTCTTTCTATTTTTCTTTAATTAAATAATTTATATTTGTATTATATGTTTTTCCATATATGTTATCTTTTCTTTTCTCTTTTCCTTTTTTTTTTCTCTCTCTCTCTATTTTTCTTCTCTAACTAAACATACCACTGTAGTAGATGGATTGATGAAAAGGAATCCAAAATACGAGATTGAATTCTTTTTTTCTTTTACTTGAAATTATATATATAAAAAAAGGAAAGGAAAAAACAAAATTCATGTACAATCTGTGTACTGTAGTTGTCTTCTCAGATTTTTTTTTTTCTTAAACAAAACATAGCTTTATAGTATATTTGTCTCAAATAAAATTGTATCGAGAGGGAAAATATAGGTAATTTCATTCAAATCTCATACAAGAATGGAGATTCAAACCTTTTAACTAACTCATAATTATATCTCACGAGATTCAACCTTCACGAGAAAAGCTATCAGAATTGTTTTTCGAAATAGCATTTGTATTTAATGGTGTTTGCATCGTTTAATGTAAAGATAACTTAATATATTAGTATTGTTTAAAGTACATTTTAGTACATGGATCCATTCAGAGAAGAGGTACATTATTATATGCTCTTACAAAGTTCTTTTAAGATAAGAGTTACTTATTTGAGTTGGGTTCGTAGCTGGAGGGATTGTTTAACTTAAATCTAAGTAAGCTCAAACGTTCTTAATCATAATTATAAAATCACTTTACACATAATTAGCATTAAATGAAGCAATTAAATTACAATCATAAGTGTTGGCTAATTAGCTACACGTGAATCTAGAAGATCAAGATGAAAGTGTTTCAGGTACATATCGACACGTTAATACATTGAAATCTTGGTTAATTTAAACCGGCATATTAAATAGCACATTATATAAATACAATTCAAGAAACAAGACAGTTCAATGGTAAAATTACAAAAGGCTATGCCTACGAAATTCAAAGTTAATATGATTGCTTATGAAAATTTGAAGAATGAAGAACACAAATAAACTATATAAAAATTCAATTAAATGATATTCTTTGGCTCTATCTCTTGTAAAACCTTCTTACATTTCATAATCAATTTCTCTATTTTAGTTCAACCTAATTTCTTAAGTAATAAATTCTTTAGTTAAGTTTTTTTAATTATGAATCTTAATTTCTTAAGTAGGTAAAGTAAGTGACAAGCATTCAGGAAAAAAAATCACACAAAATTATACAAACTATTTTTATCCCAAAACTCTAGAGTTATATGATCATTCTTAGGAATAACATAAATTCAAATTTTCAATTACAAGCTTTGAAATTAATCTTTAATGAGTTGTATATATCTCTGTCTAGTTAAAAAAAATCATTTTTAATGAGCCAACATGACTCAGGAATAATGGGTGAAATAACCTCAACCCACTTTACTTTAGAAAAAAGGTTAGATAAATGAGATGATCCCTTAAGCCGAATAAGTCTTTACCACTCATACAAATAGTTATTTCTCATTTTTTTTTATTAAATTAAGCTTATCTACTCATAAAAATTGTTTCCAAGAAAATATTATACTTTATACCAAATTATTAATGATTAATTTTTATCATAAAGTTAACTAGTTACTTTTATGTAATATTGTAATCACTTTTTTTTATCCATAAACTAAAAATCAAGAACTTGTTTAAGATACTAAGTCTAATACTACTTGAATCAATTTGTTAGCGTGTTGGAGAATCTTAATGTTACATAGAGTTAACAACTATATCCTCGAAATTGGTGAGAGATTTAACTTGTTTTTAATTGTCATCTTTTGGTTTTGGTTTAAATTATTTTAGTTCTTTTAGTTGTGACTAGTAAGGGTTTGTATATTAATTGGAATATCTCTTATAAATTGGATTTGCTCATGAAAAATAGCGCAGGAAAGGGACAAAAGCAAACGAGATGTAGAACATGAAAAAAAAAAAAACATTTTTGGTAAATATTTCTCATGAAATACCCTCCCAAGAACCCAAATGATAAGTACCAAGGATTGAATTAAAACTCCCTTTGGAAAATATAATGTTAGAACCTCCTCTTCTCCAAAAGACTAAACGTCCGAGATGGACAAATTGCAGAAAGTTGCATTCCTTAATTCCAGTGGCAAAAATTTGTTTCTAAATATTGAAATAAGTTTAAAGGATTAGATACTAAAGTAATTAGAAATATATGTAAACTAGTTAAAACTTTGGTCACTAATTTTTGGATATTGATTTAGTGACGAGTTAAAAAACTTATTTAATTATGACACAGAATAATTTGAAGACCTAGAATTCTCAACTTTATTTTCTTTCAAAATCAACGAGACACACGACTAGTGATGCCATTAACAAAAAGCATATTTGAAATCATCAAAGTATATGACACTTCAAAGATCAATCAATTGACTATCAGTAAAACACATGTAAACTTGTCCATCACTTAGAAGTCATCACAAGGAATATTAACTTTCTTTTCAGTGATATCAACATACTACTACATTTATATTTTTTTTTGTTGCTCATAATAAAAACATAGTAGTACATTCACATATCTAAAATCTATACCTCAACCTACATTTTTACTATTACATAATATAACGTAATTAATTAGTTAACATGCGAAGTTATCAATTATGTAAATTGTTCTTCAACTATAATTTCTAGTAATTTGTATTTAAAATATAAAGTTAACTAATTTATGGTAAATGGTTTTGTAATTGGATGAAAATGTAAATTCACTTACATTATCATAATTAAATATTTTTATTAAATATTATTAACATCTTTATGAATATAGCACGGGGGCTTTTGCAACCTTTGAATAGTCAACATTGGCAAGCTCTTTGGTGGCAAGCAACTACACATAACAAATGCAGACCCTACACGTTGAAAATAAAAAGCATGGACACGAGACACCCCTGATTCAAATCAACTTAATTTCATCGTCTCATCTAAAAGAAAAAATTAAATATATATAATCTTTATCAGTAGGTCAAATCAATCCACATTTTCACGTAAAGCTTTTAATTAAAAAGCTTGGTTGGGAGTATGAACTACCACCTTCATGATCTCTATATATTTGAGCTATCACATGCACAGTTTCTCATTCTAAACTATAACTTCATTAGAAGAAAATATGGCACTTTCTCCTTCACGTTCTTCCTCTTTCTCTTCATTTGCATTAGCTGTGTTATTACTGCTTCTTACTGCAGGAACTTCTTCAGCTCAACTCTCAAACAACTTCTATTCTAAGAAATGTCCCAATGTTTTCAACACTGTAAAATCTGTTGTTAAATCTGCTGTGGCCAAAGAACCTCGCATTGGAGCATCCATTGTTCGCCTCTTCTTCCATGATTGCTTTGTTAATGTAATTTTCTTCTACCCTTTATATTTTCTCATATATATCTTTTTTCAAAACTTCATTTTGGCTTTCATAATTTATTCTGAGCTAAGATCTCACACGTGACAAGTACATATATGTGTTTCTTCTTTTTAGCAAAGTAGGAATTGTGATTAAATGACTAAACGTTTTTCCACCTTTTAGTTTGATCTTTTTTTTATCTCTATTATATATCAAATCAATGGTTGTTACGTTGTTTTTTTGCTTTTTGTAATAAAACACATGCTGCAATGTGGTTAAAAAGTTGAAACAATTTACCCATATTACCAGTAATTAATCACTAGGGCAACTTTGCTTATAAAGTTCTACTGTTACTACTGCTAGTAAAGAAAAAAACTATTTTTGATGATGATCTAAACTATCTTTCACGACATGTCCCACTTCTTTTGTCTTTACCTGACATTAAATCACCTAGTACAGTGGGTTGATTTGACAGTACGAAGGAATTCACATGCTATAATTCCATATTAAAAAATTATTTCTCAAATCAAAACCTATTACTTAAATTCATCCAACAAAGTTAAATTGAGGTGGTTGATGGTGGCCATTGAAACAAACAGGGTTGTGATGGTTCATTACTACTTGATGACACTCCATCATTCTTGGGGGAGAAAACTGCAGCTGCTAACAACAATTCAGTGAGAGGCTTTGAAGTGATTGATGATATCAAGTCTAGGGTTGAGAAACAATGCCCCGGTGTTGTCTCATGTTCTGATATCTTGACCATTGCTTCTCGTGATTCTGTTGTCCTTGTGAGTTCATAACAAATACTGCATCATTTTACACAGTTATTCAACTATATATATTCACACACTTTCATTGTAACTATATCTTCTACATCATACTATAACTCAATATGTGATTTATATTTTACTGTATGGTGCAGCTTGGTGGGCCATTTTGGAAAGTGAAAGTTGGAAGAAGGGATTCCAGAACAGCAAACTTCACTGCTGCCAACACTGGTGTTATTCCACCTCCTACATCTAACCTCACCAACCTTATCACAACGTTTCAAGCACAAGGACTCTCTGCTAGAGACATGGTTGCCTTATCTGGTATTTCTCCTTCCTCTACTCTATGTTAATTAGATTTCTCCATTCCTCCCTCATTTTGGAAAAGACACGTTTTCCTAATACCATTCATTTCACGATGTGACGTTTAAACAACTACATGCATTGGAGGTCAAGTCTTCTTTCCTGTGACTTAAAGTCATGACACGTAAATAATAACGCAATTAAGCATTAAGAAAGGGTCATAGAACCTACTGAGAATCCTTCATCATCTTTCAATGACCCCAAACTTTATATCATTCATATTTCAAATATAATTTGCATGTAACTTAATATAGCAAAAAAAAATATTACAGCCACAGTATATTATGATTAGGTGAGAATAACAAATGTATGCAAGTGTACTGTGTATATTTGTTTGTACATTCATAAAAGTAAGTAATAATTTGAATTTAACTACAATACAGTGAGAAAGGTTTTTTATATTATTATTATTCAGTTGTAAACTGCCATATTCAATGAAAAGATGGATTCTTATAATAATAACTTAATTGATTCACATTATATAAAAGTGTGCCTAATAAATAAAACTTAATAACTATTACTCTGATTAGTACTCCATTGTGAGATAGAGTTCTAAACACCAAATCATTTATCATAAGTTACATAAGAATAATGAGCAATTCTATTTGATATTTTGTTTGTGGTTTCACTTGCAGGAGCTCACACAATTGGAAAAGCAAGATGTACTAGTTTTAGAGATCACATATACAATGGAAGCAACATTGACAAGTCATTTGCATTGGCAAGGCAGAGAAAGTGTCCAAGAACTAATGGCACAAGAGACAACAATCTAGCAGTTCTAGACTTCAGAACTCCAAATCATTTTGACAACAACTACTTCAAGAACCTCCTCAAAAAGAAGGGACTTCTCAATTCTGATCAGGTGCTTTTCAATGGTGGATCCACTGATTCACTGGTGAGAACTTATAGTCAGGATAACAAGGTCTTTGATTCTGACTTTGTTACTGCAATGATCAAGATGGGAGATATCAAACCCTTAACTGGGTCACAAGGGGAGATTAGGAAGAACTGCAGGAGAGTGAATTAAAAGAGACACATGAATTTGTTTCATCAATCAGTTGATTAAGTGATTTCTGGTGAATTGGAAAATAGTGAATGGTTTGTTTTGTTCAATTTAAATTGTATTGTATTGTGGAATAAATTATAAGGCTTTTTTCCTTGTAACAAATGGAATGCACCTTGCTTAGTGATTTTTTGGGATAAAGTATAATTCACTTAAAAGTTTGTTTACATGATAATACTTATTTCATTTTTTATTTATCTAATACGTAATGTATAAATTTTCATTAATTTTTTTCCTATAGCTTTAGACATTTGAACCAACACTTCAGCCTACATATTTAAGTTGACATCTATAGATAAATCGACACGTATTCATAATGTTAGAAAATAGTTATTTTTTAATTTTATAAACTTATTACTTTAAAATTTAATATAATATAAATATTAAAAAAACAAAATTTTAATTTTTTTTAAAAGATTTTTTATCATATAAAACTTAAACATTAGTATGAACAAATCATTTTCTTATGATTTTTTACTTTTAATAATATAACTTCATTTTATTATTGGGATTAGAAAAAAATAGTAAATTAGTTTAAAAAATTGTTTCTTAATTTACAATTTTTGATTTATATAACTTAATTTTCTTATTTGAATTATTTTAAAGAATATACATAAGACTTATTTCTTTCACGACTGTTGAACCTAACTCTGACTTAGAGAAAAAGTTTCAATATTATTATTTCTTTTTTTCTGAACAATACATACATTTAGATAAATACACCAATTTGAGAAAGAGATTAATGCTCATTGAATTTGCAATGTAACTAAGCTCATAATTTTAGTTGTATCAGGTTAAAATATTCATTAACATCTATTGTTTTTTCTTTAAGAACAATTTCATTCTTTTGATACTATATATACCAAATTACAATTATTTAGATCTCTATCATATTAATCGAAATCAGGATTAATATATTAGTATTGTAAAGATAACTTTATATATTAGTATTGTTAAAAGTGAATTTTAGTATATTGGATATTTATTTTACAATTGAAGAATAAGTGGTCCCTAATTTCTTTTGTACAATACACATAACATAGAGATTATTTGTTATCAATGATATTTGTAAAACTAATTTGGACAATTATGTACAACAAATACATAAATAGGTAAAAGAAATATATGTAATGTAATAAAGAAAATAAAAAATAATATTATAAAAAAGGAATTTAGAATAAATACTAAATTATCCTCTTTCTTTTTCTCATCAACTTCATTTAGGCCTGAGCGTTAGTTTCTTTTTAATTTATATTGAAAAAATTGTCGATATCATATATACTTACTTATAGTGCATCTCTCTAGCTAACGACTCTACCCTCTTATTCTTGAGTTTAATAGTGAGGGAGGGTGATTCATGCTTCCATAACAAATTTCCCTTGGAATAAAAATCACGTGCGATTCCAATTTAAATGCTGTGCTCCACAAAAAGTGCAATTGAGGTTCTTACTTTTATACTTAGAATGTTAGGTGTTAAATAGAGTTTAGAATACTATTACAATGGAGAGAAAAAATATTACAATATATAACTTCTTTTTTTATATTCTAACGGTCAAAATGAATACTCAAATAAGTGTATAATTGTTTAAGATTAACTACAGTGCTTAATCTAAGATGAAATCTTAATCCCTCGATGTATATTCTACTGATGTCTTTGATTTGAAGGTTGCTTTTGTTTCCAGCGACATAATCAAGGGTATAGTGTGGTTGAGCATCTTTGTCTCAATAAAATACTGAATACATAGTACCTTGGATCCACCCTAAAATCTCATATCTGTGCAACAAACTTCACCAAACATCCTTTTTAGCACATGTTAATTTGAACTTAATAATTTAATTTGCTTAATTAATAATATATATTAATACAACGAAGTTCGGACATTTATGCACTTGTATATTGTTTTAAATATTTTAACATCACCTGTTCACTTTCCACAAACATTTAATACCAGTATATATTATTATTTTATTAATATATAATATTTTATTAATAAAGTTAAGTGTTAAAGTTTATAATAATATCAAGAGAAGTATTTGTAAACATCAATATCATTATGTTACTAGATAAATGAATATATATATATATATATATAATATTAATAATAATAATAATAATAATAACTATAAAGTGTTGTTTGAAATTAAATAACTATACGTGACCATGACTTTTACTTATAGTGTAATTTTTTTTTCTTAAAAGCCAGAACTTTTTTTTAATGATTATATATATTAAACTATAATTCTTGGAGAATGTTTAAGTAAAGTTTTGGTAATGCTCAAACAACAATTTTTTCATTGAACACGAGTCTTTTTTTTAACGCTTTTAATTCTTTTAATTATTTAAAATAATATATTAATAAACAAGTACTTGAATATATTTTGATTAAACTCTTTCGGTAAAGGATAATTATCAATGTCTTCGTGATCTTAATCTCTTTGGTATTTCACGTTTTCAGCTTTCTAGATTTTTCCTATTAGTATTTTCAAATATGTAAAAGGTATTGTCATTTTTGTATAATTCAAGATAATTGCAAAATGATGAAGGTGATTACCGTAAATCTCAATTCCTTTTAGTTTACTTTTACAAAAATTCACTTCTGAGTCATGAAGTTAATTCAAAACATCTTAAGATATACTTTAAAGTCAAAACAATTTAAATTTTATCCTTATGAAGGAAATATCATCTATAAATTGTAACACGTTTATTTTTATATCTATTCTCTTCATTTTAACTCCTTTTAGTACATGTAAGTTTTTAACTTGTCTTGATATTCTTGCAAGTTACTCCGCCACAATGATGAAATAAAAAAGATAAAGGGATCACATTGTTTAATTCTTTTTTTATGGTCTAAACTCCTATTAACAATGATGTATATTATTATTGATTCTAGACAGTATCCAGTCCAGGTGACCCACTCCTCACAAAATCTTAATAATTCCATCATATAATACATAAAATCTAATCTAAATAAATTATAAGCTTTTACATAGTCATTTTTATAACCAAACAACTTTTTTTCTCAAATTTTTATATTTACCACTTCATTTGCAATCAGGATATTATCAAGTAAATTTCTGATTGTGTTTATCTATTACTTTTGAAAGAGGTTCCTTTAATCTATTAACCAATAGTTTAGATATGATTTTATAAAGGTAGCTTACAAAAAATCCGTTGATATTCTTTGAGTTCCTGTGAACCGTTGATATTCTTTGAGTTCCTGTGAATTGTTAACTTCTGAGATAAGAATAATAAATATTATTACCTCTAAGCTAGTTTTTCTGAATATAAAATTCATGTATTGTTCACATTATTATTATTTTTTTAATATTTTCCAGTAACTTTTGATAAAGTTAAAATTATAATCATCCGATTCTGAAATTTTACTTTCCTTTTTGAAATAAATAAATATCATGAAGAGTCCTAAATGTTTATCTTATATTTTAATAAAAATGCTGTTTATATTACACTATTGTTGAGGATGTGTCCCACAGAATGCTGTGTTCTTCAACCATGTTATATAGTGCGTTGATTTGACACTATACGAAATAAGGTCATATCATATGTTTATAATTATTTATTAAAACAAAACACTTTTCGTATAAAAAAAGACTATCCTAAGTTAAATTCATAAAAAATTATCTTGAGTTTGTTACTATTGCCGATTGACAATTACAAATCCATACACTTAGACTGTGAGAAACTATTGTTCAATGAAATATATAATAAGAAAACAGCTTTAATTTTGTATTTCTTTATGCATGTTATTTCCATGTCCCTTATTTTAGAAATGCATCCTTCTTAGTTCCAACTGATTCTTTTGCCTAATGAGCCAAACATGTCAGTTTTGAATCAGATTTATGCTATAAATAAACTCATTGATCATGAAGTTAGCACAATATTTTGTAATTTACTTAATAATATCAAGTAAATACATTATCATATTAAATACATGACAATAAAGAAATAAATAGAAAAAAGATAAATAGAAATGATTGAAGAAAAACAAAAGATATGTAAATAAAAATGAATATATTTTTTATCTTCATACCATGTGATTAATATGATATCTCTATTATGGTATAAGAGCAATCTCACTTTTCAAGTCGGTTTTGTAAGGTTGAGATAGACTTAAATTTCACTTCATTGATAGGATATCTAACACGGTTGTTAGGCCAATCAGATCATCCGCTATCGGGTTACTATCGGACTATCCTTAAATAATATAATCTCACGCACTAGTTGAATAGTCTCGGTACGAGAGAATATATTGGAGATCACACACTACTGTATAAGACCTTTTAATAATTTATAATATAACTACAAACATCACTCTCCAAATCAGTTTTATGATATTGAATTAGTTTTAAATTCCAATTCTTAATATATATCTTCGTACACTTTCATTTTATCTATCTTCCAGATTATATTAACTCAATATCTAATTGTTATGTGATTTATATTTTACTGTATCGTGTAGCTTGGAGGGCCATTTTGGAAAGTGAAAGTTGGAAGAAGGCATTCTAGAACAGCAAACTTCACTGCTGCCAAGACTGGTGTTATTCCACCTCCTACATCTAACCTCACCAACCTTATCACAACTTTTCCAGCTCAAGGACTCTCTACTACAGACATGGTTGCCTTATCTGGAATTTCTCCTTCCTCTACTCTATCCTATTATTTCCTTCCTCTTCCATTATATGAGCAATTAATCATTTTGTCTGTGTTTGTTGAGACACATTCTAGTAATGATTTTGTAAAATAACAGTGCTTTTTTCTAACAAAGTTCATACCAGAATGTGACATTTAAACAACCAGGTGCATTGATCAAGCCCTTTTTCTAAGCTTAAAGTAGTGTGCCATTCAACACTGACACGTTTAACAATCTTGAAAGGCACATTTAACCAAGAAAATCACCCATTTATGATATTTTAGTTTTCTGGGAAATGAGTGAATCTAAGAACTATATACAATCAATTCACATATCATATATAACTAGAAAAATATACTAAACAAAAACAACCTCAAATCACAACTAAAATTACAGAAACGTTACAATTTTAGGATTTAATAACCTCAAAATCTTGAAAAAAGGAGGATAAAATTAAACCTCAAAGAAATAAAAAAGAAACAACATTTAGTCCTATGTATATTATTATAGTTGTCAAACACAACAATGGACACCACTTAAAAATTTATATTGAGATGACTTGACGTATTTTCTAAAATTGACTATAATTTTTTAATCATAACTAGATCTTAGGTCAATCGACTATTTTAGTTCATTTTAAAAAATTAAATAAATTTAAATAAATAATGCAAATAAAATATGAATTTTTAAAATTTAAATCATATTAATAAAATTAATTTTATTTTATGATATATAAATTATAATTATGTATCTGTTCTAAAATAATAATATTATTTTTATTTTGTAAAATATAATTACTATTCTATAAATGACATCGGCAATAAGTTTATGGACTGATACCATCTAAGTCTATTTCAAACTACAAATTATATGGATTAAGTTTCAATTTAATTCTATGCTTTTAATTAATCAATTGATATAAGTCTATTTTGATTATAAAAGTGAGAAATTCTATAAATTTAAATAGAATTATAGGAGAAAATAATATTATCATGCAAATGGTTATGCACAATAAAAATAAAGTAGTATTTAAGATAATTTTAATTAATTGACTATATATATATAAATCTTTACATTGACACACATGAAGATGGAAATAAATAACCATTTTTAGCTAGAACTCCATTGCCCAATAGCCTCCGAGATCTAAAAAGTAATATTTCAAAGTACTTATATCTATATAAAGGATTGATTTTTTTTAGCAAATACTTTTCATGCACAAATCTCTATAACGACACTAATTACAAATTTGACGGACAAACTTATTTGTTACGGTCAAACTATACCAAAAATTGTTAGTTGTGAGATACAATCCTTACATTCACAAATCAATTATTAAAATTATATATGAATATTGAACAACTATATTTTGTGTGTTATCTTATAGTGAGATCATAGGTTGCAATCACCAGTGCTACAACTTGTCACTCGATCACAATCGTAAGTATAGCTCACAATCACATATGTACAATATTTTTTTCGTGATATATGAAAATTAGTTTGTGTTTATTCAGTTTATTTTACAAGTTTCTCTTCGACTTCTTTTGTGTTGTCCATTGGTCACAATCCTAGTTAATAACTGTCAGAAGTAATGAATGTTCTAAAATTGACAGAAACGCTGATATCAATTAGTCGATTTCATGTTGTAGGCAAAATAGATTAATTTGCCCATTTAATAATTTTCGTGATTTCTACTGTGTGCTCTCACCTTTCCCAAAAGGTGTCAGTCGTTTATTGTACTTTAGTACGAATAAAAAGTTGCACTCAGAATTTGATGAAACTGAAACAAAAATTAGAGACCGATGATCTAGTTCGGTCAGTTTAAAAGTTCACTGTAAAATTCAATTTCCAAAATCAATAAACTTGTAGAACCACTACTAGCATTGATATGGACAAAGAGGAGCCGTGTCTTGCAAAAAGGAGACAGGAGAAATTCTTGGTCGAACCCTTTTATTTATATTGTAACATGAGCAGCAACACTACAAAGCCATCACAGGGAAAATGAAAAATATGAAAGAAGAAAAGTGTTATAGCAGCACTACATGTGAGATCAGGCATCAAACGGTGACATATAATCATGATTTCTACGAGATATTTGCCTCGCCTGTTTAAAAATCATCCACGCATGAACACAACAGTTTACACCTATATCCTTATATTGATGAAAAGAACAGTTAAAACGTCACTAAATAAAGCAAACGTTTTATTTGTCCACAACCGTCATGCCCTACCACAGCAACAAAAACAAAGACCTTTTTTGTTATACAAAAGCTACACTTACATGTAAAAAATTTTACATCACAGAAAGGTTTTTCACAAGGAGGACAAAATCAATCCTCCATGAATATTTTTTCTTTTTTTCCTTTCCAAGCAAGTGAAAATCAATACAAAACACCTTTACACGCATTATTTGCACCATGTAATGTATAAATCGGAGACATTCTATAGGAGTTAATTCAAAACCTTTGGATACCACACAAGGTTGGGAATTCAAGATCAGCCCCTCCCAGCATTCCCATGTCTTTGACTTCTAAATTGATTGAGGAGAGCCTGGGCCTAAACATAGAAGAAAAAACATCACTTTTTTTTTTTATGAAAGAATAAAAAGAATTAAAGGGAAATAAAAAATGAAACTACAAAGACAGAAAGAACACCTTTTCTTTGGCCCTTGGGGTGCCTGACTGTGATAAAGCTACTAATGGAGGGACAGCTCCTTGTTGAAGCACCTTGCCTAAAAATTTGCTACTATGTAAGCAAAGATGTAGAAGAGCTGCGGCTGCATTCTCTTTTCCTCTCGCAGAACCCAACTCAACAACCTCAACCAGAACAGGAATCCCACCTTCTTCACCAATTGCATTTCTTCCTTCTGGAGTTGTGGCAAGATTTGCTAAGACAGCCACTGCCTTGTCAACCATTCCAGCTGCTGGGTCCATTAACTCCACAAGGTGTCTCACAGCACCAGCTTGCACAATCCGATTCTTGTTTTCATGAAATATTGACAAATTAAACAAAGCAGTGGCAGCATCTTTCTTTCCCCTAGGGGTCCCATTACCCAATAAATCTACCAGAGGTCTAATTGCCCCAGACCTCCCTATGAAAATCTTGTTTTCCTCAATCACTGATAAGCTGAAAAGAGTGGCAGCAGAATTCTCCTTGGCTTCTGGGCTCCCCGTCTCGAGCACGTGAATCAGAGGTTCAATTGCACCAGCACTCGCAATTGCAGTTTTGTTGTTATCATTGATTGACAAGTTTAGAAGTGCAGTAACAGCATTTTCTTGGATCGTTGTATCAGCTGATCTAAGTAAATCAACTAATAAGTTAATGGCTCCACAGTTAGCAATAGCAATTCGATTATCCATATTGTGCTTTGCAAGAAGACGGAGTTCTGCTGTTGCCTCTTTCTGAGCATCGAGATCAGAGCTCTTCAAGCCGTCAACCAAATTCCGGACCTGGGCTTCAATACCTGAAAGATCACCTCTTGTTTCAATAGCAGGAGATGCTATCCTAGGAACAAGCCTCTCTGATGGCCGCCTCCATATGGATTGACTTCGAGGCCTTGTCTCAAACAATCGGGCTGGGGACTCAGCTTCTCTATGTGTTGATGGCATGGCAGTAGTACCAGCAGTTTCTGGTCCTGTATTTAATTCACCAGAAGCATCTCTACTGTGGCCTGGACTTGTTGACAGATGAGGAGCATTGTTGTCATCGTCTTGGGTTTCTTGAGGAAAGTTTGCAGTAGAAAGTGCACTAGAGTCAGAAACAGCTCTAATATGGGTTTGAGATTGTTCAGAGCTAAAGGCACTGGATGATTCCCTTCTAGATGGTGACATTGATGGTTGGCTAGCTGAATCCACAGTACTTTCATCTGAGCTAGCAGACCTGTCATCCAAACCAGCAGGAGATATTCTTGCAAGATCCATATATTGTCCATTAATTATACCAGTTAAGGAACCTTCTGAAGTTGAACGGGGATGCAAAGGTGATGATGTTTCCTCCAGCTGAGTGCCACCAGAAGTTATGTTATTACCTGGTGAACTGAAAGAACGAGAAGGTGCTGACTCGGGTGAGGATGGCTGGTTGCTCCTGGGGTGAGCAAAAACAGGTGACTCCCTGTTTGTACCAGATTCCATATACCCATGAAGGACGGATGGTGGATTTAGATTTGTGGATTTTGTGGGATCAACTAGTTGCACATTGTTAGATTCACACCAATTTGCAATTAGAGCTTTTACAGTATAATTAGGTATTAGGTTGGTATGAGCGAGAGTTTGACGTGTCTTTGGACAAACTGTAAGCCCAAGGTCAATCCAGTTCTTGATGAAAGCTCGCTCATATGTTTGCCCTGATGCCACAATAACCGGATCAGTCATCAACTCCAAAGAAAGAGGACAACAAAAATCAGCAGGTATTGGAACTGGGCTGCTACTCTGAGCTTGCTTAAGCATAACGAGACGCTCATGCATACGTGTTACGACAGCAATCATTTGCTCAATGTACTCAGCCTCCTCGGTCTTTTCAGATTGTTCAGCATTCTCCTTCAACCTTTCAAGGGCCACAGCCTCAATAAGAACATCCTGATTAGACATTAGGCCCAGTCTATCAGCAATTTTTGTCAGGACCTCTGGACTGGGTCCTGCATATTGCAGTTGTACTGCAATAGCTTCCTTAATAACTGATGAGGTTTCCTCATGTCCCAAAAGCTTAAGTTTATGTGAACATTGCTGCAATTTTTACAGTAATTATACATTCAATTTAGTTTTTTCATATAAAAATAAATCCAACTGAATGAGGATCTTAAATTAACTACTTGATCAGTAGAATATTTTACCTGCAAATCTTCAGAACTCAATTCATCAGGAAGAGAATGCTGAGAAACCTTCAGCTGCTGGAAAATATTGAGCCCTGAAGTGCGAATTCTTGATATCAGGGGTTCAACTTGCATAACCTAGCAAACAAGAAAGAGGAAGCAGTCAGAACTTGACATTTAATCAACATGAAAAAATTCAAACCATGAATTTTCATGAGAAACAGGCACAACAAAAGAGTTACTATACAGTCTAATTCTACAACAGGTGGCAGGTGGCAACCCCACTCATCCGAAGGTACTTTGCATGCTTCTCAATTCCAACATAATCACATTTCACTAAGGTGGAGACAAAAGAAACACAACCCTTTTTAGAAAGGACTGACGTCTGGCTACGCTTCCTTGAAAAAGTTAATATGGATGTGAACTGAGTTCCAAGTCGATTAGAAAAGGATCCATAAATGGATGTATTGGAGAATGAAATTTATTCATAGAAAATAACAAGTGGTAGTTATGTATTTGGAGTATATCTGACAGTAGGCTGTGTGATTAGAAAAATGTTTGGTTATTTACACTTTTGTGAACAGAAAACTGTCTCTGAGACAGCATGTGTATTGCTGTACTATGTAATTTCAGTGCTCTATATCATATTTGACTAGTTTATCAATTGATATTCTATCATTTTAGTCCAACACGAAGGATCATTACAGAGGACATTTGTTGGGCCAGTGAGTTGATCATTTGACTGTAGTTTCTGATTCTGTAGATTTATTGGAGCAGGGAGAAAATGGAATGGATTCTGGTTCATTGACTCCAACTTTTTCATAAAATAGAGACCTCACTTTTTTTTGTGTCAACAGAGAGGAGAGAGGAGAGATGAGAGGGTGATAGACTCACTGGGTAATTGGGAAAAGATTTAGGGACTCCGAACAAAATAAAAGAATATAAATTTTATTATAGGATTATTCTATCTCCAGATCAGAGAAAATGATGTACAACTCAGGGCATTTCAAGGGTGCCCTGACACTCTGCCAGTAAACACAGTTACAACAACAACCTTCCCTGTCTGGCCAACCTCCTATTTATTCTACTAGTCACAGAACAGTTATTTATAACTACTCTTAGTTAGTTACAACTGTGTATCTCATTTAGTTATAACTACTATAATGCTCCTAGTTTGTTACAACTGTATTTGAATCCCAACCCTCATTTCAATTTTTCTGCCTTCACACATACACTTTCCTAATGAGGGGTCTTGTATCAGAGGTATTAAAGGAGCTCTGTGAAAAAAAAAAAAATAAAGGGCGGCTACATCTAACATATCAGGAACTTACAGAGAGAAAAATCAAAGGTTTATGTTTTAAATTTGAAGAGGGATCCAATCCTTTGCACCAATACAAGGGAAAACAGTCAAGGTTGGAGACTTGGTGATATAATGAAGCCCAAAATGATGGAGGGTAATTGTTATTGAGGTAGATGGTGAGAAGAAGGAAGAAGTTTTTATTGGGTCTATGCAGAATCATTAACAAAGCAAAAGAAACATGAGGAAATGATAGAACATAAATATATATTTGATTAAAAAAAACAAGGTACATGTTATCACATTCACCCCCACAAGTGCATGTTCTCTATTATCACATTAACCACCCCATAATGGAAGCTTAGTTCACTTTACTTTGAAGTAACAACATAGTCAAATATGACCTTTGTATCTACAAACTAAGAGTTAAGATATTACGAGACTTACAAAGTATACTTTGCTAGACAATAGGTGCCAGTTCTCAACATGCTCCTTTAATTCATTAACGGCAAGACCAATTTCTTCCAATATCTTACTAAGCACTTCATCAGAAGCTAACTCAGAATTAACAATCTCATCAATGATTGGCTTCAACAATTTAAGTATCTCCTCTGCCTTCTGGTAATACTTTGAGACAGGTTCAGAGTTCATGTTTCCAGAAGTTGATAAATGCAAAAACGAGGATATGCCATTTACTATCATTTTTAACAATGAGATCTCCATAACACCTGCATATAATATTATAACAAAAACAATAATAATAAGCTCAATGTAGATACAAAAGAAAAGGAGGGAAACAGTTCTCAATCTTTAAATGTTCACTTAATTTCTATATAGCAAATTGAGTACAACAGCATTAGCTAGAAAATTCTAACTCTACCAAATGACCTTCAGGTAAAATACACAACCAAAATATACACATAAGTACTAAGTAGAAGATTAAACCCTTCTCACACTCTCCACTACTGCGCATAAAAAGAAAGATATATACAAACAAGTATCATCTTATAATTAAGCTATTAATAAAGTCCAACACAGCCAACAATAAATTATGTTGTGATTTAATTTCATGCTTTAGTTTTAGGCAATTGGACAGGATACAAATTGCTTCCTGCACTAAACAAATTTGTAATATACCAAAAATGTCCTTTTTACTTTTTATTTTAAAATTTACGCATTAAATACCTTTTCTTCTCTCTCAGGCACAGTAAAGACAAGCACCTTCCGGACGAGTTCAATTAAGGAAAAATTTGTTAATTTGTAGTATACCAAATATGTCTTGTTAACATTTTTTTTTCTGTGTCATATGTACAATACGTTTTACAAGCTATGATATTTTTTTCACATTATTTTTAAATATTTAGTTTTATGATAACGAATTCAATGTTGATAAAAAGATACAAACATTTCTTAATATTTATAAGATTTTTTTATTATTTATTAAAAAAGTTTGTTAATATCTGTCAAGAAACTAATACAAGATTATTAACAAAAGATTTTTTTATTATTTATTGACTGCACACGTGTGTGAGAGAAGAGAGATGATTTAATACATAAATTTTAAAATAAAAATAATAAGGACATTATTGATATAGTCAATATTTGTTTAGTGCAGGAAGCAACTTCTACTGTGCACGAAGCAACTGCCTTAGTTTTATGTGTTGTCAAAAACTTATGTGACTTATGAGTTGTATAAGATTCTATGTATCTTCAATTTAGACTTAATAAAATGCTTGTTGTTATTTAAAGGTTATTTTTCTTATCTGTATTATCTTGCACACAAAACATACATATAATTCTTGAATTTAGTTGGAACTTACAATCCTACAGCCCCACCCTCCTCCTTCTCCCCTGTTCTAAAACTGAAATTTGATTTTAAAAATGCTGGTCTAATCAACAAAAATGTCTTAAATGACAAATTAGGTGGACAGCTAAAAAAGCGTTCCCCCATTTATAACTGTTTGTGGTGGAAAGTGGGTCAAATAGGGTGCAAGCCCAATACCCTTCTCACCCAAAAGAAGCCCTGGCCACTTTCCATTTTCATCAGGCATCACCCGTTATGACCAAGAAAAATAAACTAGCCTTTTCTTCCCCATCAGTAATAGCCCCCTATCACCAACCATTTTTGACCAGGCTGATATTGCAGAACAGAAGCTATCCGGCAACAGCTCAGGTTGCCGAGACAATCCAGAGACACTGCAAATGGAGGAGTGTCACCCAAGCCCACAAATTGCCACAAATTTCAGTAATTTTGACCACAATAGTTAGGAACAACATAACAGCCCTCGAGGAGCAGTACGGTATCATGACACTAGTATGATAGCTGCATTATCACATGCAATTTACTACTACACTAATGATATATCGTTAACTATTTAGCTATAGCTCTGAATTAGACCTACTTACACAAGTAAATGACAATTAAAGAGTTTTTATGGTTTAGGAAAATAAAAGATGAGACAAAAAGCTTTGCAATAAATAGAGAAATCAAATAAGGCTAAATAAGCAAGATGACAAACTTTAAGTCAGTATCGATATATAAATATATCATTGGATAAGGAAATTTTGAAAGAGAAGGAGAGCCAAGTATCAAATGACAGGGAACTAAGGCCTATTATGAGTCACACTACAGTCAACCCCATCATGTAATGGTATGGTACATCCACACAAGTTAAACAAGCCGTGTTCCAAATTTCAATTGACAAGGTGAAATGGCCACTCCTAAATACCAATATGAGAAGAGTGGAGTACCACGACTACATGTAGGGTTCTGCCTCCCTCTCAAACCAAACAGAAAGGTAACTCTGCTCATGCATCCTCTTTTCTTACCTGATGATCTTGTAACGTTATTGTACTGCCGTGCAAATGAACCAATCATCATTATAACATGACAATTCTATCACGTAATATATATATATATATATATATATA
>Ga0099825_1000975_pt1 | contig 34561 bp, 10 predicted proteins | sample SiratroredBW_FD_76838 | JGI IMG/M metagenome (GOLD analysis project Ga0099825, IMG submission 76838) | Root nodule microbial communities of legume samples collected from California, USA - Siratro red BW | ecosystem: Host-associated > Plants > Roots > Nodule | place: USA: California | collected...
ATAAAAAAAAAACAGATTATTAATTTTAGAGTTTTTTTCCCATACATGTCTTTAATTATATATATATATATATATATATATATATATATATATATATATATATATATATATATATATTCTTGTACATATTTGTTCAGTGTTTAATATATAAAAGTTATATTTCTAAAATTGAGAGAAAAAGGAGAAATATATAGAGAGGTGTGGAGAGAGAGAAGAACATATCTCTTTGGTTTACTATGCTTACAATCTTTATAAAAGTAAGAATTCAATAATTGGTTTTTTATTTTTATAGATTAATTTTATGGACCCAAATTAAATATGATCTTTGGTCCTTTGTGTAATAATCCCTCTAAAATATTGTTTCTATTGATTTTCATAAAAATGTTTTTATTGAACCGTGACATATTGAGCGATATTGTTGGAGAACAATTAGAAGAACATCCATTATAATGTTTTTAAATGATTATTTTTTATATTTAGAATACTCTCCATCAACCGAATTAGATCTATTGTAAATTATTCATGACCATTTATGCTACTAAACCAATTTTAAGCTTTGATTAATTAATTGGATCGTATAAAAAAAAAGACTATGAAGATAATGAATAACATCAGAATGATATAATTTTCATTTCAAATAAATGTTTCTAATAATATATTGATAGTTGATTTGTAACCCATAACTTATATATCACGTCAAACAAGAAAATGAATAATAATATACCACCAAAATGATATACTTTTCATTTAAAATAAATGTTTCTAATAATATGTTGATACTTGATTTGTGATCAATAGCATACTAACAGGCAAAACAAGGAAAATTATAGAAACCTACTGGGATCAACCTAGTAATAGGATATATTGAGTATCATGCATAATGGGTTCATTGTAAAAACAAAATAATAATCATCCATACATATGTTTTCCAAAATAAATTTGATTATAAAATCTCACGATATATTACAATTAATTTAACTCAACCAAAAAAATTTATACCCACTTCTGTCATCTCAACCTGCCACTAAATTAATACTAGAAAAAAGTTTTGAACTACACTACTATATATAATAATTAGAAAATATATAATAATTAGAAAATTGAATGGAGAAGGAGATAAAACACAATGAAATATGGGTCATACTTTTACATAATTTATTTTACTTTTAATTCAAAATTTATATTAGTTTTATGATCTTTATTTTTTTATATGGTACTTAACTTTCTTATTTTTATTCAAATAAAATTTAGATTTACATTTGAATATCTAAAAATAATTTGCATGCATATTTCTTTTGATCCTTTTTCCAATCATGGCTTGGATTGTATTGGAAAATATCAAGTTTGTTTTATATTAAGATTGGATAATAGTTCTACCTAACTCATCTTTGAAGAAACCAATTTTTATGATGAGTTTAAATTACTTAGTCAAATTGTGAATATGACCAAGTCACTAAAAAGAAGACAAAAGAATTTCTTTAATATGAATAAAATTAAAATCATACTAAATAAACAATTGAGTTTAATCCAAAAATCAAACATTTGGTTATATTATTTATTTTCTTAAACATAACATTACATATTGTTATTGTAATTAAATATTACTTATTTTTATTAAAAATTAACCTATAGAAAAATAAAACAGATATTAGTGTGCTGAATTGGGAAACAAATCCTCTTATATGATTTTTTTCACAGGATAACTTCATGAAAATAAATACAATTGAAGATTTTGTACCTATTTGGATAAATTTTGAATTTTGTTTTCGTGAATATGTTTTACGAGATTTGAAAATATTCAAACAAAATATCTATTTCCGTTAATGTGGAAAAAAATAAAAATATGACATACATAAGCAAGGAAAGTTAGTGCACGACAAGGAGAGTGGCGTGCTTAGGTAGGGTCACGAGTTTGGGAAATACAACGGTTTGGTTTGTAGGTTAAAAAAAAAATATGTTTTGAACTAAAAAGTGTGAAAACATATCTACCAGTAATAGAAAATTGAAAGTAGAGAATGGAAACAAACAAAGCTCACTCTAACAATTAAATTCAATCAGGAATCATTTTTATAAACATGGTATGTCTTGTTTTTCTAAAATTTATTTATCTAGATTTTTTTAAATTTATTCTTAGAATTTTTATATTTTGGAGATGTGTAAATACTTTATAAAAATTCTTAATATGTGAAAAAAGTTATAAGAGTTGTTTACATAATTGTTAATGAAAAATTCATAATAAACTCCACCAAATATATCTAACTTATTCTCTCTCACACTTAAACTTAATCATGATGCATCCTTATAAGAACAACTGTTTCTGAAGGTCATAATCAGTTACTAGTTAAATGCATGATGAATTATGCAACTGATAATGCATTTAATAGTTATAGTTGACTTTGTCTGACCCATAAATAATGTCAAATAGTACAGAGGAAACCAGTCAAAGCAATTTAACCATTTTTAACAAATTAAATAACTAAATTTGCTGTTATAATTCTTAAATTGGAGTAGATAACCGTACAATTTGAACGTTTAAATTGAACTTGAATTTGAAAGTTTTGATTTAATTGCTGTGATTGAAAATTAATTGTACTTCATAATTGCATTAATGATATATAATACTGTAGAAGAAGGGTAATAACTGATTAGGCCTTTAATCTAAGGGATTATATTTAATTATTTGATTGATTGTGCTCCTCCCTCTTGAGTAGTGATAATTTATATTTGTAATTATGAAATTAAAGATTTATTTTAGTTATTTTGATGATTTTTTCAATAGTTATAAAAGTAATTTTAGGTAATTTTAGAGATATGTGGAGTTGTTAGATTAAATCATCAAAGTTGAAGTTTGAAGTTCCCTCTAAGATATTTATTTACTTATAAAAAATTAAACTTTGTATATCAACATTTTATAATTCTTTTTAGAAGTAACAAGTTTAAAATTATTATTATTTATTTGTGGAACGATGACAAAATAAGTAATTAGAAAAATTATAATTCATAATATTTACATTTTCATGATTATCGTATGATAAGTTTTTATTAAGGACATGTAATTTAGAAGAAAAAAAATTGAAATAGTCAAATCAGAAGAGTGAACCAAGTTATCCTTAAAAGGAACAAGTTGTATCTGTTCATTAATAAAACTTACATTTTCTAAATCATTTTTCTCACCATTAACTATGCAGTTTCACATTTTCTTTCGTTGTCCTCAAGTTGGACTTACGAATATAAGACTGATTAAACTTCACTTTTTGATCAGACCTATCATTTAGAGGACCATGTCTACAAATAAATAATGTATTATCAATTCTTTTATAAAAAAATAGAAGTTGTTCATATTCCACATTAGTCATAAAGATAAAGTCTTTAAACACTTTTACCAAAATATGTTGTGATAGGAAAAAAAAGTATCTTCACATCAATAAAAATTTAATAATACATGCTAATAATTTTCTTCATAATACAATCATTTAGCCCATTATAGATAGAATAGTATGAGATTACCAATACTTCAAAAAGATGCTATGAATTCTCACATAAAACTGATTCACTAATAAGCTTAGTATTTATTAAAATAAAGTTCCTAATCTAAGACCTACAAAATTAAAAAATAAAATACAAGATGTGATCATGAACGCAAAGTCTCATATCTACAATAATTTAAAATTTTATATGTACTTAAAAAAGGATAAATACATTCAAAGTTTAATTCTTAATCTGGTAACTGTATCTTCTAATCCACTTTTCCTTTTCATTTGTACATAGAACGGGGTGGGAATACAATTTGCAACTCCCCTTTCTTTCCTACTAAATTATCTCACATGCATAAATTCAAACACGACAAATTCACACTTTTCATGTTCACAATAAATTTATTAAAACAATTTTATTTTCCCTTCCTTTTAACTCTACCATAATTTAAACAAAAATTCATAACTAATTAGTAATTAATTACCAAGACATTATGGAAAATATAAAGAGTTTGTGAGTACTAAGTTTCAATACAAATTTTCATATAAAAATTATAAATAAAAAACAAATGATAAAAAAAAAACTAAAATTAGATGTCAATACTTAAGCATAACAAAATTTAAATTAAATCTTTTTATTCTCAATAATCAGTGACAAACACTAATAAAAATAACAAAAAATAAAGTTATTAAGATTTAGAAAAAACTAAAAAAACTGTAAATAATTATTGATCTAATAAAATATTTTTTGCATATTAATATATTTAAAACAAAAGTTTAAAAATAATTTGTAAAATAAAATTTTGAAAATAATTTTATACACATTTTTTTAATATAAATTATAATTAAAATAAAGTTATTATAAATTTTTTATAGATAAATATTTTAAAATAAAAATTATTATAATTTTCGTATAAATAAAAATGTATTAAAATTTAAATTAATTTTAATATTTTGAATTTTATTATATTTAAAATATAATTATTAATAATAAAATGCTGATCATAATTTATTATTTGAAGAAATAATCATTTATGTTAAAATATAATTGAGTGTATACAAAAACATAATATTTTCAGTGTAATGAAGAAAGTCTTAATATAATGGTTTTCTTTTTTGTATTTACAATATCTTATGTCCTCGTTTTTATAACTCTTTTTGCTTTTTATTTTTCCAATCTCAAAAATAAATTAAAGAAAAAGGAATGAAAATGAATAAAAAATTTATATTATATTTGATTGATGTAAGAAAAAAATTAAATTAACTGTATCATGTAATCAATTATAAAAAAAATCTTGATTGAATTTAAATAGAAATAAATATTAATTAAATTTGAAAGAAAATAATTACTAAATTATTTATTTATGAAATGAAATAATATTAAAAAATTATTTAAGATTTGAAATTGAGTATATATAAATAATTTCAAGTTTTTTTTTTCTCTTATACAAATTTAAAAAATGTAAAAGTGTAATAACAAAAATTCAATTGAAAAATGGGATTTATATTGAATTTAAACATATAAAAAAAGAAAATAAAAATGTACCAAGGAAATTAATATATATATATATATAGAGAGAGAGAGAGAGAATTATAAATAAGTCATAGAAAATTAACTCTCTCAAGGGAGAATAAGGCTGATTGAGTTGAAAATAAGGATAGAGAAGAAATAATATACCTTACGGGACGGATTAGATTAAAAAAAATAGAATAAAAGAAAAAATGCAGTGAATAATATAAGTTGTTTACTATATTATCTTATCATCATATACTGAATGAATGTAACCTAATTTCAAATCTGGTAAAAATAGGAGATACACGTCACCAATGTGTGAATAATATTTATGAGAGGAGTTGAACCTTCTGTCATATAAACCATTTTATAATTTTTTTTATTTATAATGATAAAGGAAAAATTATAAAATAAAATAATATTTTCTGGTAATTTTTTTTTACATGAGCAACAAGAGAGTATTTTCCCTCCAACCTCTTCCTTTTTATTCATGTACAGTAAATTAGAGTTATGAATGTAATAATATTATAAGACAAGTAGTGATAATATAATACCAAGAGTAGAAGTAGAACTGTAGAAGAAGAGGTTCAGCTAAGAAGGAAGTGGTCACCGACACAACACAACACAGCACAGTGACAGTAGCATGGGCTGTGGCGGTGCATTTTCGCATCTCATTCTCACTGCAATCGCAATAGCAATAGCAATTCCGTTGGCTAGCTGCGATACGCCTCCGGTGCTGTTCGTCTTCGGCGATTCCAACTCCGACACGGGTGGACTCGCTTCCGGACTCGGTTTTCCGATCAATCTTCCGAATGGCCGCACTTTCTTCCGCAGATCCACTGGTCGCTTGTCCGATGGACGCCTCATCATTGACCTACTCTGTCAGTCAACTTTCCCCTTTCCTTCTTTGCATTTTCATTTTCTTTTACCAACTTCCTTAGTTATAGATATTATTCATATTTCAATCACCAAATGTTGCAGATTCAATAATTAATAATCCCAATTAGTAGTGTATTATACCAAAAGAGGCCTATATGGTAATGAACTATCATAAATCCACACTCCTTCTGTGCATTATTCAGTGTAACTAATGTGATGTCAATATCCAGCTAAGGGGTTAGCTGAATGTGATGTCAATAGACACCGTTTGATCGACGGTCTGTATTGTTTTGTAATTGGGCCTGGCTTTTGGATTCCAACCGAGCCCAGTGCGCGCCATAACGGGCCCAGGTTTCTGCTTCTTTTACATTTATTGAATCATCCTTTTCTGAAAGGTATTAATTCGTTACACTCCCAAATGAAAGAGAAAGAGTATCGTTCAAGAAATTTAGAGGGTGTAAAAAGAAATATTCTTCTATCACCCGGGTTTCATTTCGATCTGAAACGGGTCATGTAAAGCCCATGCGTCCCTTCACCATGAGAAGATCCCCAATCCCTACTTTCTTTTTTATGCCATTTCTTTTTTCAATTTCGAAAAATTACTTTTACCTGATTCGTCTTTTTAATGCTGATAAACAGGGTAAGTACTGGGATTTTTTTTTTAATTAAATTTCAAATATCAAATTGCATAAATAAGGGATAACAAAGTCGTTATTCAAATTTCAAAGGTACCGGTCGTTATATTGTTACATTGTCTAATTTGCATTCTCACTCTTTAAAACCTTTACATAGAACAAAATGACAGAGAAATAAAATAAAAAAGAAGAATGACTAGAATTTAGGGATGATTCTCGCTGATGACCATCGAAGTAAGGGATTTTCAATTCGACAGCGTTGACCTTTGGTGATTCATAGTCAAGATTTCTTTATCGATATTGCAAGTACGCTAATGTATTACTGAAGAATTATATTTCAATTTTCAACACTTTTTGTCGTAATGTTTTAGTCAATATAGTAAGATAAACTGAAATGATAGGCAAGATACATATTTGTGAACAATTTGTACACAGTACTATTTTTAATGAATAGACATGCATATTCTGCTTAATTTTTTTTACACTGTTTACCAATAAAAATATCTTTCAGTATTTTAAAAATTATTATAAAAATTTACAAATTTCACTTTGCAATTTTAAACATTAGTCTAAAATCTATTTATGCTGCTGGGATATATATGATTTATTCTTTTGATAAATTAAGTAATGTTTTATCTTACATCAAAATGTTCTTCAATCTGAAAATATTTTCCTTCCAACATTTGCAGGCCAAAGTTTGAACGCAAGTTTGTTGGTACCATACATGGACGCCTTGTCTGGAACCTCATTCACAAATGGAGCAAACTTTGCTGTGGTGGGGTCCTCTACTCTCCCTAAGTATGTTCCTTTCTCCTTAAATATACAGGTCATGCAATTCCGGCGTTTCAAAGCTCGTTCTCTTGAACTTGTTACGGCAGGTAGATTTCCTTAGATATCTTATATCCTTAACTTAAAAAGTTAAAAAATTAAATCGTCTGCACTGTCTTTGTGTTGTGGCCTTTGTTTTAAGTGTTTGACATTTGACTGCTATATTTCTTTTCCTCCTAATAGCATGCATGCTAAAGAATCAACACTAGTGAAGCATCAAGCTGTCATATTTTTTTCTGTAATCTGATTCTTTTCTGAGTTCTAACCCCTCTATTAATGTACCAAAATTAGTCTTGTCCGAAGAAAGGAGTCTCATCCTTTGGAGTTCAGATTTTTCTGTGATCTGATATTTTCGCCGTTCAGATTTTAACACTACTTTTGTTAGTCTGCCTACATGTTTTGTAAATGAATTCGCTTTTGCACTTAAAAAGTATTATTCAATCACTGGGGAAAAATATATTCAATATACATTCGAGTTTGTATTTAAGAATGAACTGATTGCACTGCAAACTTAAATAGGTGCAAGAAATTTCGTTAATGACGAAGGCTTCCGTAATGCACTCTACTTGATTGATATTGGGCAAAACGACCTAGCTGATTCATTTGCCAAAAATCTGTCATACGCACAAGTCATTAAGAAGATCCCATCATTTATAACCGAGATTGACAATGCTGTTAAGGTCAGTTCAGTGTTCTCCATAATTGTTTAGTAAACTAATTATCTATGCACCTTACTAATTTTCTTTGTTTAGTATTGGTGATTTAGGTTGGTAGAAGGGGATGTGTCTAAGCATGAAATTGATCCTAACGTTCTAGCCTATCCTTTATGACTAAATAATTTATGCCATTTCTTCTAATTTATTAGTGCTTCCTCTGTTTCGGCAAATGTTTCTGTGTAAATTGTTTGCTGTGAAATTCTTATAATTCAATAGGTTATAGGTAAGAGGGCCAAGAAATTTGTTTGTAACCGCCAAATTTCCCTTTATTGAAATAAGCTGCAACAATGATCTTGGCCGGGAGGTGTACATTGATTTATTACTATTTCTTCGTTGATTTTTTTTATATCTCCTTCTTAGAGTGTGATGTTTTCCGATCTGTATGCAGACTTTACATAATGAAGGGGCCAGGAAATTTTGGATTCACAATACTGGGCCATTGGGCTGTCTTCCTAAAATACTTGCACTGGCTCAGAAGAAGGATCTAGATTCATTGGGATGTCTTTCTAGCTATAACACGGCAGCAAGATTGTTTAATGAAGCGCTGCTTCATTTGAGTCAGAAACTAAGATCTGAACTGAAGGATTCCACTTTAGTCTATGTTGATATTTATGGCATTAAGTATGACCTCATTACAAATGCCGCAAAATATGGTAATCCAAGCAAACCCTTTCTTCTCGTTTAAGTATCAATAATTATTTGACTCACTCTTTTGTTACTAATCTGAATCAAGTTTTCCTTGATTTCACTCCACTCACTCTTTTATTACTCATCTGAATAAAGTTTTCCTTGATTTCACCCCATAAATGACACAGAAATATATTTGGATAGAGGAATGCGAACAACATATTATTTTACACACTCCTTTGAAGACACTCTTTACTATTGGATGAACTTTTGTTTAGTACCACAAAATTTTGCTGGTTACATTTTTTTATTTAGCAAATCTCATTCATAATTTTATAATTTCTAATAAATTTAATAAATACTATAAAATGTGTTTAAAAGATGCATTGCTAGCACTCCTTAGTTGGCTTAACTTGGTAATGGTTCAAATTATTGCATTAATTATTATCATCATAGTTTTGATGGTGTTTGCAAATGCATAATTGATTAGGCTTCTCAAATCCTTTGATGGTATGTTGCGGCTTTGGAGGGCCTCCTTACAACTTTGACGCAAGGGTGACATGTGGTCAACCTGGTTATCAGGTTTGTGGCGAAGGGGCTCAATATGTAAGCTGGGATGGAATTCATCATACTGAAGCTGCCAATAAGTTCATAGCTTCTAAGATACTTTCCATGGCTTATTCCACACCGCGGACACCTTTTGATTTCTTTTGCCGCCGGTGATCGTGCACTCTGAGTATGCAAAACAATGAATAAAAGGTTAGTTCATTGGTTGTTGGTTTACCAAATCTATGTAGTTTCCAAAAGAACAGAGTCTGTGATGAAGTTATGCAGGTGCTGAAGCTCTGAAAAGTTAGAGCCATGCAATTGGGTTGTGTTCTAACCGGCCTATGATGTCAGAATTTGGTTTTTATTTGACAATGTTAATGTATGTTTATTATGTAAACAATTGGTGACTCACATGAATGCATTTTTGGACTGTATTAGAGATCGAACATGTAATTGAATCAGTGAAAATTAACAGTCTAAAGAATTGTTGTCGAAAGTAACTAAATTTATATTTTTAATATTATATAATATTTTAAATTGTTATGAAAACAGATACTGTAAAAGTTTTCTGATAAAGGAGCTCAAAACAGAATGAAAAAGTAAAGACGGAGAGAAAGTTTTCTGAAAATAAGATCTTTGTAATATGTTCTGTTATTAGAAACCATTACAAGCCTTGTACGGAATAGTTACCTTACCACTCAAGTTCACTAACTTAGAATTAATTTCCAAAAGCCATAAAGTCTCAAGCTACAAATAACATAATCAGTAAAATAATATAAAATTAAGACATAAGAATTTTAATTAATGTAGATCATTAAATAAAATGTTTTCTTTGATAAAATTAATGATAACTGGCAAAATAATGTATACTTACTTGCGTGTTAAATGAGTTTTATTCATCTTAAACATACTTTAGATTAAATTAAAAATAGAAAGTGGAAAATTTTTAAAAATACCCGACCAAATTAATTTTTCTCATCAATGTTTTACTGTCTTTTAATGGTTTTGAACTAATTTGATTGGGTTTTAACCCTTTAAGTTGAGGTGTTGGACTGTCTGGTTTTTATAACTATGTTCTTGGTTATGAGATAATGTTGTATTATGCAAACATCTGATAACACATATTATTGTATTTTTTGCCATGACAGGATTATGAATAGTAAGTCAATGCCAACAAATTGAGTGAATGTACTTCGCAAATATTTATGTTTATTTATAAGTTTTTTTTTTCTTGGAATATCTTGTTTGAAAAGATAAAATTGACTTCTCTGAACCTCATGTTTTCCAAGAGAATTTTTCGGAATCTCAATTGGAGACACATTAAAAAAAATAATAATGAGTGATTACAATAATTTATGGAATAATAAAGTGGGAAACCGATTTCAACACTTAAAAAGATATAATTTGACGACTTTTTCAACTTTTAACGTTGTATTGGCATAAATTCTTTAAAGACATTTCTAAGATATATTAGAATGATGATAGTTGTTTCCTACACTATACAAAATGATTTCTGTAGTTAACAAATTCTCAAAATATTAATAATGTCCTTATTATTTTTATTTTAAAATTTATGTATTAAATAATTTTTCTTTTTCTCATAAATTTACAGAAACATTTCTCTCATATTTTCTTTTAACAATAATAAAAATAATATTGGATGTTGTTAAGATATTTACAATTTAATATGATTAATTTTAAAAATTCAGTTTAACATATTATTTTTAAATATTTAGTTTTGTATTGCTTGAAAATAAATATAGATATTTTTTAATATTTATTAGATTTTTTTATTATTTATGAAAAAAGTTTGTTAATATTTATTAAGAAAGTGAGAAGTTAACAATGATTGTACTTATTTGTTAGGTGACTTAGTATGAGAGAAAAAAAATATCATTTAATAAATAAATTTAAAAATAAAAGTATTAAAGGCATTAACGACATATTGAAAATTAATTAAATGCAGAAAACAATACGTGTATTGTGCAGGAATCAACTACCTAGAATAATTGAACTTCCTAAATATTAATCATTCTTATATCTTGTTCCAAATCTATTATTGTTTCGTTTACTATCACGACTAATAGTTAATAGTAAGAAGCATACCGCAATTCATCACATAAAAAGTTGATTTAAAAAAATATTTAATTTTGCTTTTAAGCTTTATTTTAGTACATGCATATGCTTCTTTTTCCCTTGAAAATAACATCATGAGGCTATAAAAAAAAGAGAAGGAGAAAATCTTGCGCTTAGGATCTGCTTAGTTCGAAGAAATTGACAGTAAAAAAGAAAAGCATAAGGATCAAATTGCTTTTGAAGTAAGTTTTTTACATTTATTCTCCTCCATAACTTTTTATAAAGCATAAGATTTGTACCGTTAAATCATATCATCATATCTTGTCTATTCTTCATGTAAAATTTTATATAAACAAAATATAAAATATTTATATACGTATAATTTTATAATCAAATTTTTACTTATATTATAACAAACATATTATACGTCAAAAATATAAAGTTGATTGATAAAATATCAAATCATTTTTAAATTATGTAAAATGTGTATACTCGATTTATTTCACATGTACTCGTAGTATAATTATTGGACTGATTAAATATAATGTCTATAAAATATTATCAGGTGGAATTAGTAAAGCATATCTTTCCTTTCAAAAAATTAAACAAATCTTGCACTAGAATTTGAAATTAAACAATTCAATTATTAAATTATTTGAGATTAAAGATAACTTATTAAACAATTAGTATACAAGGATATATCCTACTTAAGAGGGTTTTTCTCATTTTGTTTTCCCTCCCTTCCCAATTCTCCAAGTGAGAATTCTGATACTCGAAACAATTATTACACATTCTAAAAAATAATTTATAAATATAATAAATATTCCAAAAATTAATCTCGCAAATTTTTTGGGGTGATAAAAACTAATCGATCACCTTAAACTATTTGTAATTTATTACCGATTTGAACGCACCACTAGTTAACACCTAAAACAAACGATTCAGTGATGATAACGATAAATATCTTGAAAACAATATTAGATGCACTGATTTTTTTTATTCGTGGAAACAGTAGAATCACTTGTAAGGTATTTTTTTTTTTTCTGATTATATCGATTTTGTGTTTCGGTCAAATGATAATTATGACAAATTATAATTAGTGGTAAACGAGGATACTTAGGTCCACATATTTCAGTGCATGAGTTTTGGATTATTAGTGATGGCATCTGTTAGCAGCCATGCCACTCACCTGTTAGTGGGGACAAAGCTTTGAAGCCTTAGAAGAACTACGTAGGTCATATTCGAAGCATTATTTTCCATTCTAAATAACTTCTTTTTCTGTAATTAATTTTTTATACTCATTTTTCTATTGTAATTGTGTTTATGTAAGTGGTCGGGTAGAAAGAGTATGTTAGTATATAAGGATTTTGATTTGTTGTGAAACTGATCTCTCGTATTCAAAATGTTTCATTTTGGATTTCTTGTGATAGAAACATCTTTTTGAATTTGGTTAGAGACACAGGATTAAATCATTAGATGTAAGAATAAAGGTAAAAAAGATAAAATCATATTTATTAAGTATTTTTATTTATAAAAATGATAATGAACTGGCTTATTGTGTATTAGAACTCATAATTAGTGACCTTATTAATTGGAGGATTTATATTAATCATCTTAATTAATGTCTTTTTTATTAATTCAAGGTTTGATGAACTCATTCATTGAATATGAGGTGAACTTGAATTTAACTTTTCTTAAGTGGACAATGGTGATGTTTGTTAGCTAATGACCTTAAACTGACTTGGTAAGATTTTTATAAGATTAATTTCCTATAATTCTTTTTTTGTTTTTACTTACTGTAAAATAAAAATGATTGTTTTTTATATTTAATGTTATATGAAATTTGTTAACTATTTATGTATTTAACAAAAATTTAAATGATTATTTATGTTTAAAAAATACAATTATTTTTTGTAATAACAAATTGAAAAAGTTGAGTTTAAATAAATTCATTTTCTTTATATTTTTAATTTCATAATTCTAAATAAAAAAATAGATAGATAAAATTAAATTATAAATAATTTTTTAACAGTTAAAATTTATTTTATTGATAATTTTATTTTGATTACCTTATTCTTAAAAAAATGCTAAAATAAAAACTACCAATGAGTAGTGGATATTTAGAGGTTGAATACTATAATATTTATATCACCCCTCTATCAAATAAGCAATTAAAATATTTATACTACTTGCCTATATCTATTAAAAATACTCGTTCAATATACATTTTTTGAATTTTATTCGGGAGTGTAGAGTTTTTTATCATATCTAAATGACATGTTATTTAAGTAGAAAAGTAATATTTTAGATAGACTAGGACGATGATTACAAGGTTTCAAGAATAAATTACCAAAAAGTTTAATCTAGGATGAAATTTGATTTAACCTATGAAATATAATAAATGCGAATCAACATATTTAGTGATTCCACAAGTCAAGATTTGTGTACAATGAATCTAATTCTAAGCCATAACGGAAAGTGAATATTAATAACATGTGGATGCATGTATTTATAACTTTTTGACATACTCAAGAAAGTAAAGTATTCAACTACCAGTACCCTTTAAAATGTACAGAGACACACACTAATATAGTTTTCATAATTATTTTACAGAAATGATTTTAAAAAAATATATAGTTCAAAACAATATCAAATAGACATGGTTATTTATTTAAGTACTATGAAATACCATTCCTTCTTTCTTTTTTTCAAGTCAATATAAATCTTCATTATTTTTTGACAATTAATATAATATGCTTATTACTTATTTCTTATTTATAAAAATATAAATAAATATTTAGGAATCAAATAAAAAAAATTATCACAGTAAATGCGCAGTCAACTTTTAAAATGATAAATAAACACGAAAAAAACTTTCTTGGCTTATGGTTGCCAATTAATTATACGCAGTTCTGTCAAATAGATGATGAAAATCTGTGTTCCCATTTAACTTTAGATGTTCATCTCTTGTGACAAGATATTAATAAAGATGATAGCTTCTTCCTTCTTTTCAATTCAATGTATAACAATTACAGGGTCAAAATCATCATCATCATCATCATCATGAAGTAGCCACCAAAACTGGATTACAAATACGGTATTTAAGGTTGTCAGCATGTCACAGTCATTGGCTCATAGGCCATAACCAGTTCATCAGATATATATGCATATAATTGTAATTTTACAAGGAAAGATTTAAGTCTAAATGCTCACTTCTTTTGTCTTTCTCTTCACCATTATCTTCCTCAGCTGCCACCAATTGTGTTGCATCTTGAAAATCTTCTTTCTTGTCTATGAGCTCTTTGCTTGAAGGACCAGCAAGATCATGATGATCAGGATCTGAAACTTTACTACTCTTTGGCATGTCTCTACAATCAATGAAGTCTTCCACTTCAAACTTCGGGTTCCAAATACTCCTTTCCTTTTCTTCATCCATCTTCTTATTACCTGTATAGAGTCGATCGCGAACATCTTTTGTCCTCTTTATCAAGGCAAAGAACCTTTCCATCTTCAGCTCCTCATTTTCTTCTTCATTTTCCATTTTTCTCTTCCTTCTTTCTCCCTCCATGCTCCTTAATCAAGCAACGTAGACGCAAAATAAGAGCTTTAGTATATGTATTAAAGAGAAAAAGAAAACAAGAGCAATTAATATGGAGAAGACTATGGTGCTATAGTGATGCACCAACAAAAAGGGAAATATGGGAGAAAAGAAAGAAGAATTTTGAAGACGTCGTGTCATATATTGGCAGGTGAAGAAGAAAGATGTGAAGTGAAGAAGAGCATGAAGAAGGGCTGGACACAAAATAATTAATAGACCTCACTGTAAGTTGAGATCTGACATGAACTTGCTCTAGTCAAAAAATGAACCATGGAAATTGCTCAATGAATTCAATGAACTCGAACCGTGTTAATTGACTCACAAGAGAGGTCAATATACTAGCGTGTTATTTTATTACTACACACATTATTGTGTTGACAGTAATGCCCTCCGATATCTATTTTCATGGTGTAAAATGTCTATCCATTTTTGTTTATGATTAATATTTATCAGAAAATTGACTAACCAACCTCTAATGATCTTGAACTTGAAGTTAGCTAATTTACTAGAGTTGTAAGTGGGATTAACCATCTTTAAATAATTTTAGTACTGCTGCATAAAGAAGCAACCGAGTTCACCTCTTCCATAGATGGTAGGGAGATGAGTGTTGCATTGGCATTATCATTGACCTTGTTAGGAATCACATCAGCAACCAAGTCATTTTTTATGTATTCTTTATCACCAGAAAAGCATTGGACAACATGATCAATGTTTTCATTATCAACAAAAGTATATCGGAAAAGTATTTGATAACATAAAAAATATTCTTGGTGGCTTGTTTAATCTTAGGAATCTTGTGAAGATATTTAGTGTTACTGTCCCCTCATCATGCCAAGAAACACGGGTTTTCTCCTTCCAAAACTCATATTTAATAAATAAAGCCAACTCTAAATTTTTCAAGGCTTGTTGTTCCTTATTGGTATGATCTTCACCAGCAGTACCATAATCAATGGAAGACTGAATGTCATGGAAGAATTAACTGTGTGTTGAACCTTGCCAAAATTCTCACAATTACAAACACCTAGTTTCTTCTTAATTTCCTTTAATTTCGGGACATGATCGATATATAAAAGAGAATCACTCGCATCTTTCATCACAAATTTACAAACTAAATGTTTAGTCATGTTGGAGGATTAGTTTTCGAACTTAGTTTTTGAAAATGTTTTTTAGTTCATTTAACAAGTTATTATATCGTTATCAAAACATTATTTTCCTTATTGGAAAAGGAAAAGCAATGAATTGATCAAAACTTGCCAATTACATAATGTTATAAAAGTTAGTAGAAGAACACCAAAGGAAGAAGAAGATCCCTATTTTGTGCAAAAAGATTAAGATTCAGAGTGTTTAGCATCAATTTGAACAAGTTTATGACCATCAATCCCCCACATTCCGAAATATTGCTTTTGCATAACCCTTATTGTTCAGCTCTTTCCCGTTGGATTTATAAAATGGAAATCTAAATCACGATTTTCTTCCTTTTCAATCACAATTTCGTTCACAAGTCTCCCATCCAAACTTTGTTTAAGAAAATTGAAGTCAATTTTACTTGTACAAACATCAAGAGTAATAAAATATAATTATGTTTAACTCGGTCAAGTCAATTTATTAAGGCAGAATATGGATATTGGTATTATGTATATATTTATTTAAAATAATAAAAGAATTATAAAATTTAAATTGAAAAATATATATTTTACATTATACATCCCAAAATAAATAATATCAGTATTACTAAAAATAATTATTAAATTAGTTTTTTTTATATTATCATATAGTCATTAAAAATATATTTTATAAAGTATGCAACATCATGTTGTTGTGATATAAAAGTATAACTTAATTTTTATCTCAAAATATATCAAAAAAAAAATTAAATATGAAGGTATGAAAAGGGCAGAATGACCCCTAGCCATGGAGTTGAAGAACAAGTCAAAAAAGTGAGGGTAGGATGGTAAGTTGAGGCAGAAAGGAGACTTCTATAGAAAGAATAAGCATGAATTACGTCATCCCATAACGTAATATTTTCACATTTCCACTTCAATAATACCGTGTTTTGTCATGGCTGCTTTAAAAAAGTATGCATGGTTTGACATTATCTTGATCAATTTCATGATATATATTATTATATTTTAATTTATAAATAAAATTTCATAATATATTATATAAAAACATTAATTAGTTATTTGTACTATGTTATGAAAATGATTTATGTAGTAGAAAAATCATTTTTAACTTTTTTATGCACATAAATTTGTTAGATTAGTGGGAAATAACAAATTAAATTAATCTTTCATTTAGTAAATTGGAAAAAATTATGATAAATAATTAATAATTTTGTTTTAATGGAGAGAGAAATATTCCCTGAAGAATACTTTAGGTTGGTCAACATATGAAAATGGAGATGGACCCGATAAAAACATGTCATTTTGAAAACTTGTCCTGAATTGATGATGCTTGTCTGGACCCACTGATGCAGTATTATTTATAATCAGGTTTCAAATCAGCTTCTTTATATGGGTAGTAGAGTAATGCTACATCGTCCAACTACTTAATACTTGTAACTATGTTTAATAAAAAAAACAATCACATGAAGATATGTTAAAAAAGTATAAACAACATCCAATGTTTTATTTGTTTAACTATATGGGCATCTTACAAGAAGATTTGAAATTATTTTCCATAATTTAACATCTCATGCGCACGTTAAAAATGTTATTTATTAGAAAAATTTTAAACGTAAGGACTTGAATATTGTTGGCATTATTTGCAATCGAAATTAAAGTTTGACCTTCGAAAATTCATATAATCTGATAATTTATATAATATGGAGGACAAGTAAAGATTGAAGCTACTTAATTTGTGGATTCTAGATGGAAAAAAGCTAAAGAGCAAATATTCCTTATTTTTTTGTTGTTGAGTTGAACAATTTCAATTCTTTGTGAGCAAATTGAACTTTTTTCCATGCTTTCTATGAAGGGAACAAATCAAAATGACATAAGATAGCCTTATTCTAAGACGACTTGAGTCAATAGTTTAACTAAAAGTGTAAAAATTGTGTTAGTAATTAATTTTAATATATTTTACTATTGGTTTATTGAAAATCTTAAAATAACAAGTGAATTTTAAATAAATTTCAGTCAATCATAAAAAATATGTTAAAAATAGATTATATACTATATAATATATTCATCGTGGCAATGAAAGATATAAGGCGAAGGAAAGAGTAAATTTTGTGAAACATGTAAGGATGGTGGATGCATGCAGCCCATACTCATTGTGGCCCCATGATGGAATGGAAACAAGAATCATCCATGTGCTGTCCTGATTTTGAGATGAAATTCTCTCAATGTTTATATTTCTTTCAAGAGGTTAAATAAGCTACATTCTTAAATCACCCAATGAGATAACATTGACTAATATGTATAATAGATACATAATTTTAATATAATTTCATTTTGTATCATATAAGGATTAACCCTCACAATAGTGAATTAACTTTGAACTTCATCCAAAAATATTTTTGTTTTACTTCAAAAAATAATTGGTAAAAGCGGTTCAATGCTGAATATATAAAAATATGTGGTTGCTCACTCGTTCTCCTAGCTTTGCTTTCCATCTCTTTGTTTTTCTTGGACTTGTTTAATTTGTCTCTTTCAAGAATATATGCAAATAACAAGAAAACAACGATGTTCAGCAGTTGAAGTTTATTTCAAAATCCTTAACACGGCCTAGGTAGTCCTTGTGGGGTAGGTAACATGAAACAGACACAGAGGTACCTGTTATAAGACTGAAAAAAAATTAACTAATTTTTTGGTGCATATATAAAATTTCGATTTATTTCCCAAGCCTCAAACACTCTGTTTGGTCTTTATGTTTTCATTTTGTGACAGTTTTACACTGTCAAAAAACCAACACAAGAGACTAAAACATTAAAATTATGTTTGTGTAGACAGAGATTAAAAGAGTTTTCAAGTACGAAGAGATTAAAACAAAAAATAAGTACAAATATAAAGACCAAAAAGATAAATTAAATCTAAACAAATCAAGGAAGGGAGTTCTTATTAATCCTCTACCCAACGGACACCATGTTTTGCCCAAAGGTAGTATGCCCCCACAGGACCTCGACCCCCCATCTCATAAAGCTCCACTGATATATTGTCTTTGTCTATCTCGTTCAGAATTGGAGTTAGAATGTTCCATGCAGCTTCCAGCTCATCACTTCTCATAAACAAATGGTTGTCCCCATCAACGACATCAAGAAGAAGTTGCTCATAGGAATCTGGAACCTCCATGTTGTACCTTAAACATTAATAATCAATGTAACATGCAGGTATGGTTAGCAACTACCATCACTTTGTCAAAGTGCCATGCACACAAATAAGTGCTTACTTGTCCTTGTAAAGCAAATTTAGTTCTGAAGAGTCCAGTTGCAAGCCTAGTCCTGGAACCTTGTTGTTAACTCTCACCAAAATAGCTTCATCAGGAACATCACGGAGAATGAGCTCATTTACGGCACGGTCCATGTTATGCCCGATGCACTCACGGTACACATTACCCGGAACATTTCGAAACTGAATCCGAATCTCCATTCTGCATTACCATATTTTCTAACATGGGTCAGCTACAATCCAAACTCACTGTAATAAGGAGGGTTTTTAATTTTTAAATTGGAATGATGAGAAATTATTGGAACAAGGATATTCGTGTAAGGGAATCTGAATACGTAATTTTAGGGCATAAAAAGTAGATATCTAAAGAAAATTGACACAAAAGATGATGATTTTACTGGTGTTTGATGAGTCCCAAGCCTGTTTTGATAAAAAATGGCACACCATCCCATCGTGCATTGTCAATGTATAGTGCAGCAGCAAAATAAGTAGGTGTCAGACCATTTAAACATGTATCAACTTTGGCTCCACCACTTGGTTTATATTGCCCAAGAATGACATCCTTCGGCTCCAATTTGCGAATTGACCTCAAAACCTTGACCTGAAAAAGAAGTTGTTACCAACACTCCTAGGCGATAGTGAGGAAATAATGCATCTTTCAAGTTGTCATTTGTAACAAACAACCATAATATCTAGACAAAAAGTTGTCCTTACTCCTTAAACAAATATTAATAAAGTATTAGTGCATTTTTGTTAGAGTATAGTTAAGTATGTTTTAGACTCACTCCTTTGTAATTTTTAGCCATTTCTGTATGTGAATTAGGTCATTTTTCTTACTTCATTGCTTCTTTATCTTGAAGTTAATGAAGTGAAGAAGCAGAAGGCATGGATAAGTGGAAGGACTAAATTTCACAGGGAAGTAGTCTGTTGACCAAGCAAGTGAGCACTATAATAATTGTGTTGTGCCCTTGCACACTGGGATAATACCCATTACTGACACAATACTTGATAGCCAGATGTGTCTTGCACCTGAGTGCTGGTGCACACCTGAGCAAAACGGGCAGCTTAGAGGCCAGCATGCTTCAAATTTCTAAGTATCATTGCCTGAAAACTTGAATGTCACTGCCTAGCAGAGGTGATGGTTATTTTTCCCTGTCAGTATGCAAGGCTTTTAAAAGGAAAGCTAGATCAGGGGGTGAACAGAGAAGGAAACAAGAAGCTGTTAACTTAATTAGGAAGGAGTAAGTTGTTACGAATCAGTGAATTAGAAATGGGAAAGAAATGAAAAATTGTACAGGATGACAATTATTAGTAGTAGAGTAATCTCTTCTCAAAGGGTTTTTCCTTCACAAAGAACTAATCCTCAATTTACAACTAATACAAGCTAGAATGAATCCTTTCTCCACATCCTGGTATTTATTTAATTCATTAACAACCTAACTAACTAATTAATATCCTAACTGTGTTAACAAACTCCCATTTCCCATAGTCCTAATAAAGTTCTTACTATTAGAAGAAAGATGGACCTTCAATTCCTTTTCAATTTTAGCAAATGGACCTAGTTTCCTTCAGTTTTTCTTTGATCATGTTTAGCTGAATTTCTCAACCTAGGATTAAAATGGATCTCAGATATGAATTAGATGTAATTCAGGTTTGGATTGAATTCAAGCTTCTTCTCTAATTGAATGATTAGTTCTATTCTTAATGCTTTTTTGAAGATGCCCTATATGAAGTAATTGGATGATCGCGCTTACAATTGGGAAATTGTATGACAATGCGTCAATCATCATGTCTGGCATACATCTAGGTATAGATGAAGGGAAGAAGCTGTAATCATTCCCTAATCACATCTTACTTATTCTAGCCTTCTTAAATTATGACCAATCTAAGGAACTCAATAATCAAAATTGACAGACAGATGATTGATATACTAAGGAATTGGTTATTAACTTACAATTTGTAGTTCAACCATCCTTTAAATTGAGTTTGAAAGAAATCTAAATTCAGTTTATCCAAGCATGAACAATGTCGAAATCAAATTCCTTCTCTTTTACTTAGAATTTAATGTATGCTCTGTCAGTGTAAATATGTTTACAATATCAAGTATCAACTAATTAAAAAAATCGTTGATATGATTGTTAAGGTAGTTATTATAAAAGTCAACAAAATCCATTTTCTCTTTTACTTAATTAAACAAACAAGAGATATACGTTAATAACATACCTTTAATGCAAACTTAATTATTCATTGCTTTTACCGGGGCTCACAAAATCTTATGAATCCCATACCGTATTTAATGAGTCTCACACAATAGTTTGAGTCCCAATAAAATTCAACTTAAAATAAATAAAAAAATGTGTTTGAAAGAGTATTTTGAGAGTGTATTGTTCACATTCTTTAAAATAAGAATTGATTACAAATTATCATTTTGATGCCAATAGAATTGATGACATTAATCTTCTTGACACGATATTTTAAGTACTCCTTATTACTTATTTGACTTGGCCTTCTGAACCTAAACATAAGGTGTGTTATAGAGCTTATAATCCGTAATCTGTGGAGTACCTTTTCATTTCGAATATCTTCTCCATCAAGGCTTACTGGTGGTTCCATGGCAAGCAATGCAATTGTTTGGAGAATGTGACTATGAACAATATCACGGATAATCCCATAGCCACTGAAATATCTGCATGGATAATAGAGGACCAAGTAGAATTATATAATAAACAGCTACTTGTGGAGGAAAAAGTTGTTCATGCATATTCAATACAGAATGATGCATTGCATTATATTTACTCAAATGACACCATGGTCACTAAGATCACCTTCCTGGAGGCTTGGTCAGGTCCTCTGATAAAATGACCTACAGTGATTTAATAAACCAATTTGATGACAAACATTAAATTATGTAAAAGACATTTAAACTTACATAAAATTCCAGAAATTAAGGCATGCTAAATCAGATTAAATGAGGGACACTGACCTGTACATTGTCTATGTAAGTACGACTCCAAAGTGGCTCAAAAACTAGATTTGAAAACCTTAAAACTGTGAGATTTTCAATGAGATTCCTTCCAAGAAGATGATCGATCCTAGCAACATAGTAACATGAATCATTAATTTATGTAACAGTACTTTGTGTGTGCTCAAGCGATTCAGCCACTCTGTCTGTGCATGAGCGGATAGGTGAGAGGGGAGGGAAGCAATAAATACCTATATATTTGCTTTTCCTCAAAGTTTGAAAGTAGATATTGTGTCATCCTATAGGAAGAAAGAGCATCAAAGCCAAATGGCTTCTCAAATATTATGCGATTCCATCCCTTTTGAGTCTGAGCACTGCTAGAAAGACAAGCCGTAACATCTAAAACTGCTTCTTGTGGCACAGAAAGGTAGAATATCCTGTTGGTTTTGGATCCTCCCTGAGGTAGATAATAAGCTGTAACAGAATCAGATAACAAGGGATGTACAACTTGTGAAAGAGTTTACAGGAACTCATTTGAGACAGAAAAGAACTCTCTTATATTCTGGTGAAATTTAACCGAAGTTACCTCAATTTGTTCCATTCGGGCATTCAGCATGGACATCCCATATTTATTGTCATAGCCTCCATTAATATGATATGTTCTACTAAGGAAAGCATCTAATTTGTCCCCACAATTCTCTCTGATTTTTGCATTTCACATTAGTCAACAAGCTAGAATACCATACAATTTGGACAAAGGGAAAAAATGCAACTGGACATTATTCATTTATTCTAGCGAGAGAAAGTAGTGTAACTTTCAGTTTCAAGGTAAATTAACCAATTTAATTACATCTTTGGAATTAGATAACTAGACACAAAATGTTTACTTGAAAAATAAATTTCCAGGAGATTTTTCTGCTATAAGTTGGCAATAAATTTTGTAAATCATGACTTTGCAAACAGTTTCCCAAGTTGGCGAGTGTTTTATTCAGTGCTAAAGATTTGTCCATGAACAGAAAACAAGACATAGAAAGTAACAATTTAGGAAGCGATTAGAAAACCATACTGATGATCAACTCGGCATGTTAATGTTGAAGCTATAATAGATCGCAGGTCTTCATCCGTTATATCCTTCCTTGAATACCCAAAAATGCCTACATTCTGCAGATATGGCAATTTGAATTTCATATTTTTACAACTGGAAAAAAGGTAAGATTCACAAGAAATTAGTAGTTTTGATACGTTCCAATTTCTTCATTGTAGAAAAAAAAACATGGAACCAAAATCCAATATATAATGTCATTAACAATTGAATTCACTCACAACAAAGGAATTCTGCTGTGGGAAAAGAACAAAAATACAAATTAAATTACGTAAAAAGCTGGATAGGTGGATGGACTACGCTCCTGGTCTCTTAGCTAGTCCGAAGTCCAATGTAAAACTTGTCAAAGTCTATGGATCATTCCTGACAGACTATGGATGTAGTTATTGCTGCTTGTTAAGTGGATGAGTCCAATGTAATAACTTTGTACATTTGAATCGAATCTCAAGATACGAATCGGGGCTTTTATTGGAAAGAAAAACTTCAAGTCTCAGATTGAACAGAAATATTGTGTGATAAGGAAGAGTTAATAGAGTTTTGTAAGTACAAGTTAGGCCTAAAATCTAAGACCGTGTTACAGTACTGGTGATTAAAGTTTAGGCCACTTATTATCAGGTGCGTCATGGTTATGGAGTGCTGAAACAACAATCTTAAAAATTAAAAAGGAGACAATAAAAGGTGTTGTACCTCAGGAAGAAAGCCACTGTAGTAGAGGGCAAATAAAGCAGGGAAAATCTTACTCTTTGCCAGCTCACCGGTGGCTCCTATTACAGAAATGCAAAGTGAGGGTTTTCTGCTGACATCCGTGGGAGTAACAGACAAACCTGTCTGCAGCAAAGATGGAGACTCCATGACCTTATCTGTGGGAACGAATATCATGAGAAAACATGTTACAGTAAATCACACGGACGCCAAAACAAGAAATGAAGTGAATAATGGTAAATTAGATTTAGAAGCCAGCACACCATCAGGAACACGGAGAATCGAGGATGAATCAGAAACTGGTCCCTTTTCATTTGATAAACCGGAATTTTCCAAATTATTTTCGAAGCGAAATTTAGGTTGCTTTGGTGACTGAAATTGAAAGTTGAGTCTCTCAAGTACCCACAGTTTGAAGCCACGCAACCTTCGACACAAGCTTGTGCCTCCAACATTCAGTGCAAGACGACGACCACCGGAGGTTACTGAGTGAAAGTTATTTGATGCAACCTGCAACAATATTTAATTTAACCACTAACAGATAAGTGAGTGCATTTGGAGAATCAAGTTCAGATGTTAAAAGAGAAAAAGAAATATACTGTGATTGAATTAGAGCAGAGATTTGGTGGTCTTTGGAATGTGAATGAAGATTCGAACGGAAGCGAGGTTGAAGAGAAAGACACTGACATTGTTCGTGGGAGTTTCTGTCTTCCTTCCTTCCTGGTATTCCGACACACATCAACGTTGCCGAGGTAATTTAGAGAGTGATAAAAAACTATGATATTTTATGAATTTAGATAAAATCAAAAAATATTCTATAAATTCACAAATCACGTATAATATTTAAAAACTTTTAAAAGTTATATATTAACAGTTTCAGTGACAAACTTTAAGAATGATATATCGAAATATTAATATATTTTAAGTTTACATATAAGAATGTTGTTCAATTATCTTATAGAATAGTTCAAAATATGAGGAAGTTTTAGAAACAGTACAAATAATTAAAGTGAGTAAAATTTATTAAACTAGTGAAATAAAAGGTTAGTCTATAAAAATACAATGAGTATTTTGTTGTTATAAATAAAATTTCTATTTTAATATGGTAGGATAGAATTAGATGTTTCAAATGAAAATTTGAGTAGAGGTATCAATTTAAAAGCAAATTGATCTTTCATTCATGATGTTGTGAATAAGTTGATTCAGTGAGTTTTCTTTTATATAGCAAAAATTAATTTTGAATTTTTCTGTTGTGTGTATCATTTACGCGACCTAAATCCGTGATATCAATTCAAAGTGGATAATAATTTACACATGGTGATTGATTTTACTTATATTATCTTGAACAGATTTAAAGTTCAAATATTCATTCTAAAAACAAAAAAAGAGGATTTTAAGTACAAAACTTTTATATTACTTAAAAATTAAATTAAAAGATAATCTATATATATTATTCTTTCTTTACCCGTCAAAACAGTTTTAAAGATAAAATTATAATACAAACTCTGCAATTTAAACAATATACTAAATATGATCGAAAGATAATAAATGTAGTGAAAACTTAATAATACAGCATATACTTAAAAGTCAAACCTATATATCTAAACTTAGATTTGTGGATACTCTCAGCTAAGACATAATTACATCACTTTCAAAATAAAATAAAAAAATAGAGAAAAACACTCTCGTTAAGTAGGTTAGATCAACTTTGATCACGCCGAGTCACATATCATAAATAAAATTTATCAAACTTTTGAGTTTACACTGAATTTTAAGTGTCCAGGGAGATTGTTTATTTAGCAAGAACTTTCTGATTTTTTTTTTTCAGAAAATGTATTCTACCATGAATTAAAGTAATTGAACCTAATTTTATAGTTAGTCATTAAAATCAAAACAATAATTATCGGATGGAGTTTTCACAAAGATGGTGTAGGTGGAAGCCCCTGTCATACATTGAACACCATTTTCAATACTTTATTATTCCTTATAAATAAATTATATTAAATAAATATTTATAGTTTAATTTTTATACATCAATAATTTAAAAAAGAATTGTTAGTCAATTACAACCATTGTTAATATGGTTTAATGAAATAGTGGATAATATAATTAGTAAGAAAATCTTTCAATTATTCATTATTCCTTTTATGTTATTATATGCATACTTATTATTTTAATCATTTATTCCCTTTTATTTTTTTCCATGTCTTCAAATTAAATTTAAATAATTTTTAGAGAAATTATTTACAGTTATATTAATCTTATTTCATAATGTAAAGTTTTACTATAAATATAATGTATATTTATACTTAAAATATTTATTGATTATAAGATGTAATTGTAATCTTATTATATATTTATATTTATGTATCCCAAATTGTAGTTCTATAAAAATAAATTTATCTTATAAAAAGAACATATTTAATACTAATTAATAAAAAAAATAGTAAGCACTTGCCGTGGCTATAGAGTGGCATTTAAATTAATATACAATATTTTTGTTGTTTTGATGTAATGCCTAAAATACTGGCATAGTTTTTTTAGAATTTTACATGATTTTGATTTCCCCTCTAATATTTGTATTTTTCCCTTTTAATAATAATTTTTAACATAATGTAAGTCATGGATATATCGGGTGCAATATAATTGAGATGACATATGTCCTCATGATAAATGTATATTAAGACTTATCTATGATTGTAGGTACAAGTAAAACCAAAATTTTAAATTAGATTTTAGATTTAAATTTTGTATATAAGAAAATGCAATCATGGTAAGAGATTTCACTGTAGTTAAAAGTAATAAAAAAATAGTAGAAATTAACATCCACAAGTAAAAAAGAAACTTTACATTGATAAGATGGTTATGAAAAAGGAGTATATATAATCATTTATGATGGTAAGAAAGTAAACAATACAGTACACACTACACTAATACAAACTAATTTCTTATTGGAAATAAACATAATTTTGAAAATAAACACAATAAAATATATATAGTACAGTATAATCTTATCTATTTAGAAAAAATAATCATAGAGCATTAGAGGTTAATTGAAACCACAAAGCCACCACTGAATCATACCTATCTATTCTTGCACCACACCACAAGAGTTTGTCTAACTCTGCTAATGCATTTTATAATGCTTCAATTGACCATCTACCTACCATTTCGGACTTATATCCCAAGATAACTTCATTCTCAAGCTGAAAATTAATGTTGAAGGTTGTTTTTCGCAAATTGTAATGGAAAATGTCGAGAAACATCGCATGATCCCGTCTGTCTGTAAATTTCACGTATTTGTCAAATAATCTTCTTTAAGTGCCCCGCTAGTTTACCAATGATTTCAAACATTAAATAAAATATAATATATGTTTATTATTATATATATACACCAACATTTATTTTTTACATACGATAGCCAAATTATTATACGAAACAAATTTGAGTACTAAAATGTGTAGTATAATATTAGACAAAACAAAAAATAATCATTTACCCAACACGTTATTCTTAGTTCTTACACTTGTGAAAAAAAAAAAGTGAAGTATAAGAGGGTGAGAACAAAATCTTGCCGTAAAAGTTCGTGAAAGGACAATAAAAGTTTAGAGAAACAGGTAGTGAAAAAGAAGAAAAAAATATATTATCTAAAACATATCTCATTACATAATAATTGGTTTTATTGTGGTGAGAAATGGAATTTGCGCAATTTTTTTCATGATCAAAAGAGAGAATCAATAAAATAACCAAAATGGGATAAAACAATCAATAAACTGAAAAGAATAATAAAGAGTAGTGAATAAACATTGCAAATGAATTGTATTTTATAATTTTCTTCTTCAAATAGTATTTTATAATTTTACTATTATATCTATATTTTATAAAAAATATTTTAGATGACGATGATTTTTGCATGGATGTATATCTTTTCTTTTTAAATAAAGATAGATTGATAAGAATGATAAAACTAATCGTTAGGCATATGAATAGGTTCAGCATTCAGCCAAATCAAAGGACAAGTTATGCAATATTATTTTCAGGTTTGCTGGGGGAGAAGTAAGAAAATGAACATTTATTCACAAGGTAGTAAAGATTGAAGATGTCAATCAAACTGTCTTCACAAAGTGTAGGAACCTTCAATCATTAACATTTAGCAATGAAAGTAAATGACCCTTTACAACACATGTGTTTCCATTTAAATACAATATTTTTATTATAAATATCTCATTCAAGATACATTTATCCACTTTCACACCAGAACAAATATAGGAGCTCCCCTTTCTAAGATTTAGAGGCAAGAACCTCTAACAATGAAGCAGCGAATTTCATTTGAGTCTCTTCATTTATTGTGAGGAAGAGTGGCACGTGCACGAAAAGGGATTTGATTCCGCTCTGCTCGGCAAAGCGAAGGGAGTGATAGTAAACGTAATTGCACACGAATCTGCCTGCATCATCTGATGCTATTACTTCATATCCTTTTTCTGCCAAGGCCTTGGTGATCTCCACTACAGGAAGTGAAGTCTGCAAAAAGTTGGGTAGAATTCTCATTAGTAAGCAGAACCAACCATGTTTTCTGAATTGGTTTTCTTCATGTTGTCTATGAATACTAATGAGAGAAGTAGTAACATTTAATTATGACTCTAATCATATAATAATTTCTCCCCATCAAGAAAATGTAACAAACCCACAAAACTAAATTCCTCTATAGCTCCTTACTTTTGATTTTTGACAAAATGAGGAGCTAAAAACTGTATTTTTGCAGATGATTTTCAGAACAGCATAAGAAAATTGGCTACCGTGTAAGGACTAAGTAGCTGCTTCTGTGCCATGAAAACTAAAAACACCTTAAAGTACTATAAATGGTACCCAAAAAAATGCCCTTTACACTGTTAACACTAAAACACCAAGCCAAACAGTGTAACCTAGTTTAGGAATTCAGTGTATGTGCAACATAAGGGGTCCATTTTACCTCCCTTGTTCGTGAAATTCCACCATCCGAAGGAACAATGGGGACCTTCTGCAATATAAAATCATGCAAATTTTAGTGAGGATGCTCTTTGGACTTTTAAGGTTTGTTGATGAAAGAAAACTTGAAATGAAGCCACTAATCCAATCTCACCTGAGGCCTCCAACCCATTTCATCAGGACATCGAAAATTTGCCTCATTGACTGCCTGCTTCTCTATAGCAAACCATGATGCACCACTGTTAACCCCAAAATGCAGCTGAATAAACAAAAATCAGAAACAACCAGAACTTGCAATGATGGAGAAATGAAAATATATTCAAATTGATAATGATGTATGTATCCGAGTCTAGGCAAAGGCAAATCTGAGTCAACAATTTATTCAGATGATCAACCTTTATTCATGATCTTTATAGTTCAGCTTTTGAATTAATATACAGAAGTGCTAAAAATGAAAGTCCATCACAAGTTTCATTCTAGCTTTGTGCTAAAATTTATGAAGACAAATTCAAATTCCATTGAGATTTAATCACAAAAGGTCATTAACAATACATCTGAACATGGTAACAAAGCTATGATAACAAACAGTGGAGCTATATGTGAAGTGCAGGGGAACTCACCCAAATAGTTCTATTGGAATTTGAAGATTCAGAGTCCCTGGAAATAACGGCGGATTGTAGTTTCTGGTACAGTGGAACAAGTGCTCCTTGACCAGCAGTTTCAAGAATGCTGCAGCTCCCAATGACTAAACCCTTTGGCAAACCCTTCTTATTCATGTACTCTGTCAAATTATTGACAATTGTTTCGGTTGGATTCTCAGCAACTCCATGGAATTTCTTAAATCCTGTCACATGAATTGTTGTTATGGGTGTTGTAGGACCTTCAGAACCCATTTGCCAAATACAGTAAAGCTGGTAATGATTAGAGCCTCAAATCAAAACTATTTTCCAATTACCTGCATCAATAGATTTGAACTTTTATGGGACAGAAAATTTGAAATGTTTTCTACATGGTGGATCATATCCAATGAAATATATCACAGTTCTTAATCTCCATTTTCTAACAATATTAAAACCCTCCCAACCTTTTAGGAAAACACCAGCCAAACTTTGATTCAACATAGAGTTCAGATACTAATATTAATGTTGATGGATTACATAAACTACCAGAAAAGAAGTACACTTTGAAGAAAGTGCAACCATTTAACCAGAAATGAAAAAAAAAAAAAAAAAAAAAAAAAAAAAAAAAAAAAAAAAAAAAAAAAAAAAAAATAAAAAAAAAAAAAAACAATTAAACAAAAAAAAAAAAAAAAAAAAAAAAAACATAGTAGAAGGGAAGAGAGAATCAGAAGAAATGGATTTTAACATAATCTCATAATTCACTAATCTAAGATATCAGTAACCAACAACAACACAAAAATCAGTTTCAAGAGTGATGCAAAGAAGGGTGATCGCATAGAGGACCAAAGTTTTTCACTTTGCAGATAAATATCAGTCTCGGAAGAAAGAAGATCACTTTGTTCATCGCTGAACTGTAGTAGAACCCGAAAAAAACCATAAACCCAAGACCCCATGAAAACAAAATTAAGAAAAAAAGATTATTATCAACATCCAAATGATCCAAGAGCCATGAATTACAAAACAAAACAAAATTGAAGGAGAAAACGCAACGGAACTTTGATTGAGAGAGAGGGTCTTACAATAAACTTCAATTCAAGAGATGAGACATCCACCAGTCTTTATCTACTCAAGTTTATTAACTGACGAAGATTCGAATTAGACGTAGAAGAAAAATTAACAGAGGAAAACACACACACACACACATATATATATATATATATACACAACCGAATACCGAAACACACCCGAATACCAAAACAATACAAGAAGAGGTGGGTGCGTGGGTCACTGTCACCTTCAAACAACAAACGTAGCTGTGGCAAATTTGCAATTTTTTTTTTATCTGTTTTTGTTACAATTTCTTCACTTCCTTAGTTCTAGCAATTTTGTTGGATGGTGTAAAAAAAATTTGGAATCACCCTTTCAACAATTGTTTTGGTTACAAGAAATGTGAATAAGAATAACATACCTTAAAAGTTTTAAACAAATAAATGCATTGCTTGCACTATCATTTATACATGCATTAATTTGGTTTTTTTATTTTTAATTTCCTGAATGAAAAGGGGGCACCAATCCACCACAAACCAATATTAATTTCATATGTCTGAAAGTTAAAATTAAGATTCCTGCAGGAATTGATCCTTGTGAGAAACAACTAGTTGTGCTGATATTGTTGTTACCGTGGTGGGTAACATGATGCTTATTTTATTTCAAAAGTGACAAAAGTTTACGCTGTTTAAAACTTAAAGAGTAAGTGATGAAATAATGGGGAGTATTGTGTCAACACACTAATACAAAATTTAAGATTTTTGCTTTTTAATTATCATTTTTATTTATAAGACTTATATAAGATCTTACTTAAAAGATCCACCAGACTTTGTTTAAGGCATCTAAATCTAATAACTTTACTGCAATCAATGATAAGTAAATGCATATTTGTAAATATTTGGAATAGTAAAAACTATTAATAATTTTTTTTTTAAAAAAGTATCATGCTTTACAATAGAACATTTTCGATTAAAAATCGTATTCTAAAAAATACATACAAATTATATTTTTTAAAATCAATCTATTTTGTAATTTTTTTCGAAAGGTAAAAAATAGCCTCACTGTGGGTTTTGTAGCAAAATCAAATTAAAAAAAATAATTATCTAATATGTAGCATGTTATTATAATATAATCACTAAGGCTTTGTTTGGTTGAAAAAGTAGATTTGAGAAAGTATATTTAAGTGGATTTGAGAAGAAAGTGTGTAAAAAATTAAGTTATTTGGATAAAGGGATGGTTGATGAGAAAAGAAGAAAAAATTTATAAAAATTTATGAGTAATATAATAGATATAGTTGATAAAATAATTTTTAATAGATAAAATTATAATTAAAATTAACTATAATTAATTTTTTTAGTATAATTAATAAATTATTATTATTTGAAAAAATATAAAATTATTGATTATTTTAAAACAAAAATTAAATTATTATTAATATAATATTATTATTTTATTTTTATTATTTTATTAATAATAATTATTATTATATTTATATAATTAATTATATTTATTTTATTATAAAACAAATGTAAATATTAGTAAATTAAATATATAAAGAATGTATTCATCCTGCAAATTTTCGCAAAATAGAGAATAAATATTGTTGATATCTTTTGCTTTTGACTTTCAATTTTAAACAATATTTTATTCCTCACTTTGATTGCAAACGAGCCGTCTGCTTAATTTCGTTCGACATAAACGTATAAACTTATCCTAAAAGTTTGTTTGGATTAGAAAGTGGATTTGAGATTATTTAAGAAAAAAGTTAAGTTGTTTGGATTAAGAGATAGTGAAATTTAAATAAAAATTTTTAAAAATTTATGAATGATGTGATATGTGTGATTGATAAAATAACTTTTTAGTAGATGAAATTGTAATTTAAATTAACTTAAAATTAAAAATAATTAATATATTGAGTGTAATTAATAAATTATTATTCTTTTAATTGACAAAGTTATAAGATTATTAACTATTTTAAAATAAATTTTAAATTATTATTGTTATACTTTCAATTTTATTTTTATTATTATTATTGTAATTATTATTTATGATTTTATTATTGTATTTGATTTTCAATATTTTTTTATAATTATCTTACTTTTATTATTATTTTATAAATTTATTATTAATATCTTTTTGTTTTTATTAATATTTTTTGTTATTATTATTTAATAATCTTATTACGTTTATTATTATTTTAGTAATTATTAATATTTTTATGTATATTATATAATTAAATTATTACTTTATAAAGTTATTTTGATTATTATTATTATAATTTTTAATTTTATTATTATTTTTTATTATTTTTTTATAATCTTATTAAAACCTATTATTAATAATAAATATTATTATATTATATAATTAATTATATTTATTTCATTATTATAAAAATATAAATATTAATATATTAAATAAATTGCATAAAAACGTTTAATTTTTTTTATCTCTCAAATCATCACAAATCTATGTAAAAAAAATGGAGAATAAAGTATAAAGTTAAAATTTTGTCTCGATCCTCATTTTTTATTTATATTTTTCACCTCAGTATTTTAACTTCCTTCTCATTCGATCCTGGCATGCAAATCCGCGTCAATCCAAAAGAATCGTTACGCTTTGTAGTTATAAGATTTAGTATTTTCAATAATGATGGAATGACTTATGCCTAGTTAAGATAAGTAATTTTCTCTTCTTATATTTACAACATAAAAAGGAAAATATTTAAAAATAAAGTTTGTATTTACGTAATGAAGAATTAAAAAAATATTGTTCAGATTTTTGTTATTTTATATTTCATATTTTTTTTAATTATTAATAATTATAATCGGGTATTTCAAACATACTCATTTGGCTAATTTACCATAATAGTGTAATTTTTTTCCTAAATTACTAAAAAGGTGTAAATTTTTTTTTTATTACAGATTTGGGTAAGTCATATGGCATGGTGGCGAGATGGTATGAAGAAGTCGTACCACATTGTGGCGAATTTTACTGTGACAAAAAAGTCATACGGCAGGATGACGACTTCTTACTTAAAGTCGTACCACGTGCGACGACTTCTTTGGCCATATTTGCAAAGAAGTCGTGCCACGTGGTGGCGACTTCTTTGGTGGAAATTGCACAGAAGTCTCTGCCACGTGGTATGACTTCTTTGCAAATGTGGCAAAAGAAGTCTCCGCCACGTCATACGACTTATTTGCAAATGTGGCAAAACAAGTCTCCGCCACGTGTGACGACTTCTTTGTTTTTCATTTCATACTTCTTCTCTCAACCGTGAATTTCAATGCAATGCCGTGGCGAGGTTCTTCATTCTGAGTTACCAGATGTATATTTCAATTGTTGTTCGAAATGTAATTACATTTATCAGCTTCATTGTTAGTTAGATTAATTTGGTTAGTTTATATTTAGATCTAAATCTCGTTACGGCGGCATCATTCCTTCCGTAAGAAACTCACAATTCTTGACTGATACAACAAACTTTTAATACTCCCTCTCTGCCATGAAGAGCTTGTTCTACATGAAATTTTACTATAATGTATTTTATGAAAATATTATAAACTCTTTTTACTATAATGTGTTTTACATAGAAGTTTATTTAAATATTTTTTTCCTCTTGCATGTTTTCCCAACAACTAATTTACAAGTTTATACAAGGCACGAGTCCCTAATTTTTTTGTTAATTCAAAATAATTTTAAGAATATATAATTATTTAAACAAATACTTATCAATGTTGTTTTAATGTAATTTTAAAGAGGCAAAATATAATTTAATAAGTTTACACCCTGTTTTAATTAATTCTCAAACTTTATCCCTTTTACAAATAAATACTTTAAATTATAATTTAATTTTAATTAATTATTGAACTTTTGTTGTTTTCATAAAT
>Ga0099825_1000976_pt1 | contig 34535 bp, 16 predicted proteins | sample SiratroredBW_FD_76838 | JGI IMG/M metagenome (GOLD analysis project Ga0099825, IMG submission 76838) | Root nodule microbial communities of legume samples collected from California, USA - Siratro red BW | ecosystem: Host-associated > Plants > Roots > Nodule | place: USA: California | collected...
AAATAAATCCTGGGGTTATGGTGTCTACAACTCCACAATTTAAAAAAAGGATTAAAAAAAAGATTAAGTGAAGAAAAAAAAAAAAAAAAAAAAAAAAAACTCACATTTTATAATTCCGAAATGACACAAAAGGGAAATGTGAATTGAGATGAAAATTACCTTCGATACATGGTGGCAGATGCTGACCGGTCTCCTCGGTTTCTTCTCTGCGAATGATAGTGTTAATGGCGTCGTTGAGGCGGTCGAGAAGCGTGGCGGGGTCCAGGTACTCTGCCTAAGCAAATGAAACGAAAATTAAGGAAAAGGATCTGAGAAAGAGCGACATGCATTTGGTTGAAACAGAGAGAACAACCTCGGAATTGGCTTTGGAATAGATGATTTCTTCAGCTCGGAGAACAACCACGGGGAGCTTCTCCTGCCACTCCTTGTTGTTCTTGGTAGAGGGAGAGTGAAACTCGGTGGCGACCCTAATCAAACAGGTGGGGTGCGGTTAGTAATCGGAGGGAAGGAAGAGAGCATTGAAGAAAAGGAGGGAAAAAAACCTGAATATTTGTCGAATGATGGAACCTCGGATGGGTTGGTGGCGGTCGGTGTGCCAGGCTTTCCTCATGCACTCGTAGGGTCGTGGGCCGGGCCTGGGCATGGTGAAGGAGGTGGAAATGAGAGAAAGGAAAAAGAGCGAGTTTTGAGAGGAGCGAGGTGGTTGATTGTGCCTAGGTTTTGGTGCGATGTGTGTGAAAGTTTAGGTCTTGCCTGTAATGGCATGGTTTTGGTGGTGTAGTAGGAGGAGCAAAGAAAGGAGAGAGTAACTTTCTCATTTTTCTCTCTCTCACTCTGACAAATTGAAAAGGTTAAATTGGTATTGTGTTTTATGCATTGGGTGGTTATGTTTTTCCCTTTTAATTATGGTTTGTGTAGTGCTTGGGGGGGCTCGGGGGGTCAGGTCACGCCTGTTCAGAAAAGGAGAGGGGTTGGGTTAACATCAAAACTGATTTTTATAATAATGATTAAAATTTTAAAAATATTAAAATATTATTTTCGCCTTCATAAACTAGGTGTATCACGTAGAAAAATATAAAAGGAACTTTCCAAATAAAAATTGAGAAAAAGAAAAATGATTTCACTTCCCATGCAACAAAAAGCAGAGTAAAGGGAATAACAGATTCATGTTCAATTCAATTCCAAACACATAACATGCGCTAACACTTTTCCTAAAAATGGTTACCTTTCACTAATACAAATCGATACATCATTATTCATGGGGTGTTGGAGATCCTCCTCCATTGAATAAGAACTTCTAGAAAATAATTATAAAAAGTAAATTCATTTATTTATAAATGAAAATTGATCTATACATAAATTAGAGAATTTTTCTTACAGTTAATTTTTGCAAAAGTTAACTTTAATATAAATTATTATTTTTTATACTTTCTCTTGCTACTAGTTTCATCCAAACAGATTTTAAAATGTAAATAAACTATAATAGGCATAAGTAGATGTAAAATTTATTTTATGATTTTATTTTGTGAAATTAAAATAGATTTAAAATTTTGTGATTTTTTAAGCTACAATACAGTTTATTATGTTAGAGCATTTAAATAAATGTCTTAGTTAAGATTTTTATCCAAATTTAATATAAGAAAAGTGTTGAAATATATTGATATGATATAGTGTAAGTTCTAAAACTAAGAATTAAATTCTATATAAAAACAAGGGTATTTTTTTTATTTGTTTTAAGAAAACTATTAAAAAATTTAGATACCAAGAGTTTGATGATTAGAGAATGATGATATCACATATCTCTAATCATAAAAAAAAATAAAAAAAAATACGTACAGTAAAATCTACACTGCAGACCTAGATTCATTTTTATTAACTGTTATTTTATTAAATTAATTTTATTTAAATTTTTTAAAAAAAGACGAAAATTAAAATAAGTAAATATTTTTAAACTGTTTTAAATTTTGTTTTTTTTTTGAAATATCAATGTAATTTTTTTTATTCTTAAATAATTAAATCATTTTTATCCAATCAAACATTTATAATATATGTCGAAAACAAATTAAATTTTGAATAAACTCAATTTGGTTTTAAACTGCAGGTCTATTTTACTGTAAACGTCTTTCCGATGCATAGCGAAATTATTTTATTCTTTGATTGGCATATTTACATAAATAATTTATTTTATAATTATTTTGAATAAATTTTAATCTTGTTCAAATAAATTTCAGCTAATAGCTTGCTTATTTCACGCTGATTTGTTTTTTTTTTTTTCTTTAGGAAACAATTTAATTTTGAATCAATTATATTACAGCTTGAATTTTATTGTTATTCATACTGAACAACTCATTTTGGGAAACTCTTGTGCATCTTGCTTTTGTTAAATTAAATATTGCAGCTGATTAATAATCTACTATTTTGTTTGTATTAAAAATTTCTTTTGCAAACAAATTGAGCTGAATACGGTTTTACACATCATTTGCACTGATTATTTTACAGAAACAATTCGAAATTAATTACAGATGGATCAATAAAGTTATATAATTTTTTTTGTTCAGGCTATAATTGTTTTTGGAAACAACTTGTGCCAAAATACTAACTGTATTCACGTTGAACAATTTCTTAGACCTTGCTTCAAGTTTATCGTCATTGACACTGCTTTTGTGTGATGGCTATGTTAAATATTCTGAAATTGATTTGCTTAAGGAAAGGTTATTCAATTATTGTCAACGTGTTAAAATAACTATTCAAATATTTTACGTTGAAGGTTTTATTGCTGTATTAAATTTGAAAATAAAAAAGTAATTTGTTCCAATACAGTTTTATATTATAAATATTTGTTTGCATAAAAATGATTTAATTAATTTAAGAACCAAAATCTATTAAAAAAATTATAAAAAATTTTAAGATATTTACTATATTCACGTATTCTAATTTTAATCTTTTTTTTTGCTTTTAAGTAGAATTAATTTAATAAAATAACAACGAATAAAATTTTATTTGGTCCACAGTCCATCTAGATTTTATTGTACATATGCTTGGTAAGTATAGACGTGTAAATATTACTACAACAGGTACAAATATCACTAAATATAAACATACACTCACTCATATTTATTGTTATCATATGTGTTGAATGATTAAATTATTTAAAAAAACTCTAGACTCTTTAATAGTTATCAAAGGAAAGATAATTCGAAAGTTACTAGACAAATAGAAGAAGACAAATTTTTTGAAGAGGAAAGATGTGATAAAAATTATTTAGTCGCAAAACTAAGATAATAGAAAAAAATGAAACATTAATGATAAAAATTTTATTTATTTTTAAGAGCAAAATGCTAAGATTTTTGTCTTTTTTCTTTAATCTCGTATAAATTATATATGTTTATTTTTTTTCTTGTACTTATAGTTTTTCTGTAGAGACATGAGTGAATTATTTTTTGATCTTAATTGAACCTTAATTTAAACTTCAAAAAATAGTTAAAAAAAATATATAAGAAGAGATTAGAGTTTTAAGTTACACATCACATAGAACATGCCACTTTTAATGTATATTGAGAGCTTCTATATTAGTTTGTACATCTGATTTTTGGGCTTTTTTTAGTCCATATATCTTTTGTTAGAGTTATGCATGTATATATAAAACTTTTTACCTCTAATGATATATATCTTAATTGAATGAAAATTGACTTGTTCTTTTCAAACATTTTTTAAAGGATACTTGTTTTATTTTTTCCTTTAAGAAATTTTTATTGAAAAAGAAAAGATTTTAAGAAATCTTATGTTTGTAGGTGTATTTTCTAACATTTCTAAACATTTAAAAAATATATTTTCTCTTTTAAAATAGTGACATGCTCGTTATAAAAGATTGTCAATCTCTTCGTATATTTATCCTTTGATTTTCAACAATCAAAATTAATGTTTTTTCTGTCAATTAAATTTATAAAAATATATTATATTAAATATTCTATATTCATTAAAAGTAAAATTTTTCAATAATTTATGAATGAGTTTAAAATTTTATCTAATAAATCAATTTTGTAAAATTAATTAAATTTAAGTCTACTGCATTTTAACAAGTTTCTTTTACATTGTTGATTTTTATCTTAATAACGTAACCTTTAGTGTCAAACTCCATTTCCTCGCTATCAATAATCCTTTACCATATATATTCTCACAAAGATTTATACAATTTCATCGCCACAAGTAGATTCATCAATAATCTCTTACCATCTATATTCTCACAAAGATTTATAAGATTTCATGGGCATAAAAAATAGAGCTGATTGAATCACAAATACAGGTATAAAGTTATTCTAAAAGCGTATACAGATAATTATTACAGAAACGTATGCAATGAGAGTAAATATTTATTTGTATAATCTTCCATAGATTCTGAGAGAATAGTAGGGTTACTTGGGTTCTACGATAGCTCTGAGAATTTCAAGGCCTCCCTTCCATTTTCCGCTCCAGACTTCATAGAGTCCAAAATGAAGTTCCGATTGGGCGTTCTGCACAGTAAGCTCAAGGGGATCTTGGGGAATAATGATGTTCTGCTGCCCAGGTGTTAGACTATTCACTTTAAACTTATATTTTCCCTTTTTACCAATTTTAGCCATCACTAGCACATCCGTTCCCTGCCATCCGAACGCATCATCTTTCACTGTCACCTCAAATGAAACCTTATATGTCTTTGGATTTTTTATAGTCACCACACCAGACACTTCCAACCATGAAACTTGTAGCAGCTCCGCCGGACCCGTCCTGAAATCATTACTTTCTCTCAAACAAACACATATTACATTATCTTTTTCAGGTTATTAAGATACCTTCACCTCGTTAATTTTAAACATAATATGTTAGTAATTCATCATAGCGATAAAAAGATTCATCGTAAATTGTGAGAAATTTGATAAGATTCAATCACAAATTGTGAGAAATTTCATATGATAAAAACATTTTAATAATTTATAAATAAATACAAATTTTAAATATTTTGTAAGGTTGAATTACACTTAAAATCTACTTTTAATATAGTATTATAGTTTATTTCAACAAAATTATTAAATCTATCGAATTATCTTTATATATAAGTTTCACACTCGAATTGAGAAGAAAAAGTGTGTTAGAGATCTTATATTTAACTAGATACAAACTTTACTTTAAATATAAATTTTACACTCGAATTAAGAAGATTAAAAAAAAAAGTATGTTATAGATCTCATATATAAATAGATATAAACTTCACTTTATATATAAATTTCAAACTCAAATTAAGAAAAAAAAATATATTAAAAATCTTTTATATATATATATATATATATATATATATAAACTTTAAATGTTTTATAAAATCAAATTAGATTAAAATTCATTTTTAATACAAATAGGTAATATCATCCTACTTCAAATATAAAATGATGTAGTCTAACAATATTATTTCAATTGACTTAAAAAGATTAAAATAGTAAATTATAACTAATATTTTTTAAATTAGAGTAAAAGTATAATTTGGTAACACATTCATTTTTACCGTATTGCTCGTTAGAAGAATGAGTGTAACTTGAATCTTCTGGGAAGAATTAATGGGAGGTTAACAAATTTGTGACAAAAGATGGTCGAATTGAAAATATAAATGAAGTGAAAAAATAATATAGAAAAGAAAAATATTGAAAGAAATATAATAATTTGATTGGAGATGACGAGACTCACTCTTGTATTTTCCAGTACCGAGAATCGTTTCCCCATACAATGTTGAGTCCTCTAGGAAGTATCTCGAACTTGTCCCCTTCCTGCACATAAGGGATAATAGGGATTTGTTTTAATCGCGTGATGATTCAATATAATAAAGGTTAATATATTTTGTTTATAGTATAATAAAAATCAAATTACAACACTAGTAATTAAAGTTTTATATTTAGTAATCAGATAAAACTAATATTAATATGTAATTAATTTTAATATTTTATTTTTAATTTCGTAAATTTAAAAATTTTAATTATTTTTTAATATTAATTGCATATTAACATTAATTTTTTATATGTGAAAATAAAAAATTAAACACATATTCAATTATCTCAATTATCTCAATTATTTTATTGATAGAATTTAAATAAAATTAACGAAATTACAACTCTTGTATTAAACTTTTTATTTTTTTTTATTCGTGAAACTTCATTATTCGAGTCAACTCTTGTTATATGCACCCGTAATATAATATATTAAATAAGTGCTTGTTTTTTTTTTTTTTCGTTTATGAGAAAAAAATTAATCTATTTTTTATACATAAATTCCTTGTATAAAAATATTTATATTAAAATATAAAATAAAATAACAATATGATGATTACTTTGTAGCTCAAAGAAAAATAAAACAGAACCTCTCTGAGTAATTTATCGCTAGAAAATTTTAGGAGATAAAAATAAAGGAAAAATATTAAACAAGTTTTTATGTAACCTAAAAATAGTTTTGTAAATAAAAAAAGTTTTCGAAAAGAAAATTTTACAGAAGAGAATTAGAGAGATTTCTGAAGGAAGATCAGTTATTGATATAGTTGATAAACATTCCTTGATAATAATACAGTTATAAAAATAATTAAACTACATAAAGGAATTGATTTTGAAAACATTGGTATAAGAAAATTTCTATAAATAAATTTAGGTATAAATTAATTTTAATTTATAAACATAAAACTAAATATTTATAAATGATTTAACAATAATTTAATAATAAATGATATAATAGATCTAATAAATAACTCTAAAGAGATGAAGTTAAATCAAGTTCATCTTCACATAATCCGCTTTTAAAGTAAAATTTATAACTTATATACTATTTTAAATCAACATGATATTTCTAATTAATATGTTTCCAAACATAACAAAAGTCTGATTATGAGTAACAAAGTATTTAAACGTATTATCATATCAGAGTAGAAGAAAAGAAACTTAATTTCTATCTAAAAGTAATGTAAAATAGGGTTAATGAGTACAACTCTAAATCATTTATTTATTTTTAAATATATTTCTATATCAAAACGTTTATAAGTCTTTAAGATTATAAATTATTTAGAAAAAAGGTTCTTTCCACCTGTTTTTTTATTAAATGTTTCATTGGGTTGTGGATCTAATTAAAAAGTTTAAATAGTTAAAGGAATAAGTTGCTAGTTCAATAATTTAGTAGGTTTCTAAACCTTTGTAATTTTTTTAATTAGCTTCCTGTAATTTACAAAATCTAAACAAAATGTAATCAAGGTCACAATTAAAAATAATGTATAACTTTATAGAGATCTTAAGTACAAAATTTCAAAGTAAATGAAATTACCCAAAATTCCCTAAATAAATATCAATTCTGTAAACTATAACTAAGGTTATTTAACGCATGGAATAAATTATTATATATATGTGTGTGGATGTGTAACTATGTAGAAGAAATATATGTACTTGCCTCTTTTAAGCCGCTCTTGTCAGAGGTGTAATGAGGCTTCTTGAAAGGCATTCTATAAAATCTGCAAAAAAATTTATCTTTCTCCTCTTTTCTTTCTTTCTCTGTGTTTACTTTCTATCACCAAAGAAGAAGTGAGGGATTTATATAGATAACAAGGAAGAGAAACAGAATAAATTAATAATAGAAATTCAGGGCAAGAAGAATAAAGCTGAATTCGATAAGAAAAAGGAAGGAATAATAGAACAAGTTGAACACAAGAAAGAAAATGGCATCAACTTTTTAAAAGACGATCCCTCATAGTTAAGGACGCGTGAATATATACCTGCTTCCAATCCTATCAATAACACCTTTTTTTTACATAAAAGAATAACGGTGCAGAATGCATGATAAACAAAATTACCTCTAATATATTTAAATACATTAACTCATGAGTTTTCTTTTATTTATTTATACTAGCCATTTTTATAACTTTCAACTACGATTAAAATCTTCTTAAAGTTTTTATAAATTTAAAGAAATATTACCAAATTTCAAACAATATGCAAGTTGCAGTCCCATAATTTTAATAGTTTTAATTTATAGTTTTTATTCAATATTTTTGTAAAAATAGAGTTAAATTATTTATTAAATTTTTTTGAAATTTTTTCCAAAGTTGAATTTAATGATATGCAAACTATGCAAGCTTGAACTTGAGAGATGATGTGTCAAAATCTTTTAAAAATCTTAGCTTATAGAAATTCTAATTCTCGTGTTATTTTAGATTTAATAACATGTAATATAATTGAGTTTGAGAAAAAGAAAGGATTTACATAATTTTAATGGTCTTAATTTATAGTTTTTATTCAATATTTTCGTAAAAACACTTCATATATATATATTGGTTAATTTTCGCAAATTTAATGATATGCAAACCATGCAAGCTTTAACTTGAGAGATGATGTGTCAAAATTTTAACTTATAGAAACTCTCATTTAATACCATGTAATATAATCGAGCTTAAGAAAAAGAAAGGATTTACATTTATATTTTATAGTGATTTTTGAATACTCATTTACCCTTAACTAACAACTCTAAATATTATATTCAATACAATTATTTCTGACTAAACAATCCGTATATTTTTGAAACACTACTACTCTAACTAAAATACAAAAATTTATAAAAAAAAATTCACAAACTTTATTCAGCAAAAAAGAATAACGTCTTTCTAAAAAAGTCAGATAGACATGTCATAGCTTTTCGTAATATTTATCTAGTATTGGACCAGTATATTATTATTGTTTTTTTAAATATAGATATTGAATAAGGTACATAATACTTTTATCCAACAATTTTGAGTAGTGGGAGCATAAATAAATTTGTAACATTAAAAGTATAACATAACACAACATTACTTTAATCATAATTTTTATCTCCGAGTTTTCATATATATATATATTCACCTCTCTCTCTTTGCAATTTTAAACGACTCAATGTTGATTATTGTTTGAAAATTAATGTTCAACACAAATTACTCTCACACTGTTCCTCTCTTTCATTTTATTATAGCAAACGTCATTTTTGTTTATTTCTCACATAGGTCTATCGTAATTATGCATGCCAGCTTTTCTTTTCAATTTTGACAGAGTAGGGTTTATTTTTTGAAATTGCACTTCTTTTTCTTTTCCATTATGTTTTAGAGGGTTCAACGATTTAATAGTGAACAGTTTTCTCTCACCTGTAAATATTTTATTTTTTGTAAGTAGTAGAGTGTTTGATAAAGAGAATAATATTTGTATATTTATAATATAATGGAGTAGTAAAGTTGAACATAAACGCATGATAGGACTTTGTATACCAGTAATAAAGAAGAAGACGTAAAAGTAAGCTTGAAACGTAACAGTAGCGGAAGCAACAACAGCCGTCCCTAATGATCATCTTTATTACCACAAGATAAATGGATGTTATGGTACAAATTTACTGTATTTTGGATTTTACGCAAAATACAGAGAACAAAAGTCTGTGGCGGTTCCCGTGAACAAAAGCAATTATTGGTGCCTTAAACATCTGCCCTGTAGTTCTCCGGTTTATACCACAATGAAAAATCAATTCCCTTGTTTTTTAATTTCTCTGTTGCAGGTCCAATTCTGTCCAGAAGCTGCGCGGCATGCACAAAAAATTGTATTTTCATTTGCGTTAGCAGAAGTCTAAAAAATTCGTTCACTTCATTCTAGTTATTTATGTTCTATGCAAACAAAATAAAAAATAAGAGGAGAAAACTAATAATTGTGAAACTAGAGGTACTTGAATATTATGGGATGCCTAAATCTTAGATCAATTTGTATGAGCTGTTAGCTTTACTTATTCAGTTAGTTACAAGCTCTTACTAGTTATAGTTCTTGTCAAATGTACCGGTATCAATCTTTGGCTTAAGGGACATGAATATATTGATCATCTCACCTAGACAGCATCATCAATTAATGAAAAAGATCGTCATCGAAAGTTAATGCCTAAGTTTGTAGTGTTCTTGAGTCAATTATTCATCCTTTCCTACTGCAAATCTTTTGTGCCCATGACGGGCTTTGGAGCAGGACTGATTACTATAGACCAAATGATACTCAACACCTCTATGGTGTTTGCTAGAATCTTGTAAGTCAACGCCTTGATAGCCCCATGGGTGAATACGACCTTTTTCCAAGCCGGGAAGAATGATGTAAGAGTATTTGTATATGTCAAAGTAGGGTGTCTTGTAAGTTTGAACTTCCCCCTCCGCTACTATTATAGATATATATCTAGGTACTCCTTTTGATACAAGTTAATATGTGGGCCTAATAAGTTAGCTGGTCAACTCTCAGTTTGAGTCATCTATAAATAGATTGGTGACTCACCTCTTTTGTAACGAACTTTACAATCACAATCAATTCAGTTATATTTCAGCTTATTCAGATATAAGCCTGTCTCTCTTGAAACTCAAAAAAGGGATTCCTTGCTAAACAAATATCCTTGAGAATTTGAATTTCAACTAAGCCCAATGGCATCATGACGAACCTCACCTAATTGGATGACGGAAGTGGTATTAAAATACTAACTTCCTCCATTAATTTTAAATGTGATTAGTGAATTATGAATATAACACGTTGTTTTAGCCAAATGGTGCTAATTGTTTGACAGAGTTGATCGATAGTTGAATATGTTCTTTTCTTATACCCTTTGTTTGTGGGCAAAGACCTATCTTGCACTATGAGATACGATAAGGGCTGTATATAAGGAACCTTTCGCAGCACTAAGTTCTGTCCCTTTAAGCCAACATTTGATAAACCATGCACAGAGATGGGAAAATAACATGAAAATAAAAACATTTGATTTGTCTTTAAATGGTGATGAAACTTGTTAGAGCTCTTAATGTGTAAGGACAACCTCTTCATCCTATCCAAAAGGTGCAGCATAATTTGTCTCCAATAAAGCAGAATCAGAAAAGACTAACCTCCGTATGGAGCAGGCCATTTGAAACCAAAACCGATCTATCAAAAACACAAAATTTTCCTCCATCCATCCGAGAAACTGTGCCCCCAGCTTCCTCAACCATCTACAGGTGAATGGAACAAAACTTAGTACACAATATTCTCATAATTAAATGATTCTGTTAAGAAACTGGAATGATAAAACTGAATTTATTGAAGATATTATTAGTAAATAAAATTTTATATACTTAAAAAGGGAGATGAAGGAAACATAATTTAGTTAATCCTATAACTTGAATACAGGTGCTAACTCCTTTCATTCTGTGTGATTCTTATGCTCGAAGAGAGTAGTTAGCAAACAAGCCACCATCAATACCACGTTTAAGAAAGGTGTGAAAATAAAGTAAAGAGAGATATAGGGTCAATCACCTTGTGTATAATGAACACGTAGGGTTATGTATTTATAGATAAAAAATATACAAAACACATGAATTTGTTTAAAGAGTGCAATAAGTTCTTCGAGTGGTTGATTTGAATCAAAATCTAGCCATGAGGTTCATTATGAAGCAATGGACAAAGCTAAGGAGAAGATACAAAAGGCTTTAGATATTGTCAAAAAAGGTGATGAATACATGGGTAGGACATGATTAAAGAAGGAGGCTTGAGGCAAAGATAGAAATCATGTATGTTTTCTATTTTTTTGTAAAAGTGGTCCAACAATGATTCTTTGCCTTTCTCTCAAGTGTTTTCACTCTTTTTGGTGTCTTCTCTTGTCTCTTGATGTCAACAAAGGAGTTGTTCCACCTAAGCTTCCTCAACTCCTTAGATATGCTACCTTAGAAAGAGGTGAGTTCTCAAAAGAAACATTAGTTAACCAAATCACTTCCACTCAAGAATATGAAGAATGAAAAGTCAAGAAAAGCTCAATTGGAATTTATTAACTTCAAAGAGAAGAGAGATGATGACAATACTTCAAAGAATTCCAAGAAAACAACAAACTAGACTTAAAAGGCAAATTTTAGATACTAGCACACGGAATGAAGTCCTAAGGAATGGTTCTAGACTTGATTAACAAAAGAAAGTGCAAGTTGAATTAAAGGACAAAACACAATACAAATTGCAAATTCAATTTGAAATTAAACAAATTTTAAATGCTAAGATGCTTGCCACTAGATACGATGTTAAGCCAAGTGTGAAGGTTCATATCAAAGAGTATTGTTTTGCTTTTATTTGCTTGTTTTTCTTTTCTTTGCATCTTAAGTGTCTCGACTCTTTCTATTACTTTTCCTTCTTTTATTTGTTTTTCTTTCTTTTGTTGGTGGGACTATGCTTTGTTTTTCTCAATTGTTAGTCAAGAAGCAATTGAAATTGTTTTAGTAATTCAATTCCAAAATGAATAAGCAATTGTGTTTTTTCATGTTCCAAGCAAAATGATTCAACAATGTTTATCAAAATTAAATGTATATATCTCGACACACAACAAAACAAATAGGAACCAAATTCTAGAAACTTGCTAATGATCGCAAATTGTGAACTCAAATATGATGAACAAGCACCTATATGTCTTGGTTTTATGGTTTGGATGTGAGAAAAGATAACAAAATTTTTAGGACTATTTCTAACGGAATTAGGAACATGTAAAGGAACTAATGACTGTAGACAAATTATGAAGATTTAAAACTACCAAAAGCAAATTCCTAAGTGCTTGACCAAATCAAATTAGAATAAAAGAACACAAGTGAAAACATGTATAAAGTTTAAACAACACACAGACTGATTCAAGATAAGCAAATGATTTGAACCAATCAAAGACAATGCTAATCCTGGCACAAGTAGAGAGAAAAAAAGGTTCAAAGCCATCGATGAAAACAAGACAATTAAGAACAAAAGGAAAACCACAAACTAGTTACTTATGTCTTGAAGACTTAAGACCAAAGCTCTTGATATCAAATGATGACTCACTAACCTCGAGTAGGATTGCTTTTTATAGTTTCCACCAAAGGATAAAGAAAATAGAAAATGTGGAAGAGATCAAAGATGAAGAAACCACAATCTAACTTAATCGATAAGTTTGAGATTCCACAATCAAAAGAAATCGAAGAGTGAAGGAAGATAAGCAACATTGAATTGGAAATTCCAATATAAGAATTAAAAGTTTTATTTGAGAACCTAGGGAGAATTTCTCACTCATGAAATGATTTAACTTCCAAAATGAGCAATTATGAGTACAAGAGTCTACAAAAAATATTTTATACTATGGACCTTGTACTCCTAGGCCCAATCACTAATAAGGTCCATCCAACAAGCCTCTTAAAATGCTAAGGTCTAAAAGGTCTCTAATTACAAAGAATCAGAGAAAACAACTGCAAGGCCCAATATTGGACCAATACAAAAATTACAAAATATGCAAGATTTCTATACTAGCCTCAAGCCTCCTTGGTCCTTTATCACGTCATATCCAAGTATTCATCAAAAGGTATCTAACCTAATTGTCTATATTTATTGGTTTTGAAACTGACAATAGAAACTGACTCAATGCAATATATTTTGGTTCGTTATTTTCCCTTTTGGAACATCATTGATGAAAGGTTAGACAAGCAACTTCATAAGCCTTTGCATGTAACATACTATCTCCTTAACTCTCAAATGCGTTATTGTCTTGGATTTAAAGCTTATTTGGAAGTGAAACAAGGGCTAATGGAATCTCTAACAAGAATGGTGAAGGATAAGGATGAACAAACTTTGATTGATATTCAAATTGATGTTTCATAGATGAGCTAAATACTTTGGACGTCCCTTGACCACTAGGTCAATTAATTTAAAGACCCTAACAGATTGGTGGGAGTCTCATGGTGATGAACGTCTAAAATCCCAAAATCTGTTATTCATGCATTGAGCTTGATATGTACCTTCTCTTATGTGAGCTTAATTAGAGTTCCTTTGAGATAGTAAGTTAATCTCAATTAAAATATATCTTTACAATTACTAGTCTACTGCTTGCTTATCACATTTGCCTTCAGATTTGTTTAGGTCGACACAAAGAGAAGGACTAGGCATAATGCATGATTTTGTTTTTGTTATGACTGATTCAAAATTAGCTAAGAAGAAGCACACAAGAAAACTAGTTCAAATTAATATTGATGATTGTTCATTTGATGAGTTGATTATGGAAGACGTGTGTGTATGTGAATTTCATAAATTTTGTAGGATCTTACGATTCATATTAAGATCTTTCCGATTTACAATCTATACTTCCCTTTTTGATTTTGAATAAGACCTCGATTTTAACTAACTTAATTGTAAAGTCTATCTTGGGACAGGGTGGTCAACTTGGTCGTTCCAAAATCAATTACCACAATGTTAAAATGGTGCTTCGCCAGCAGGAGCCACACCCAACGTGCAATATTAGTCCTTGGTTGTCAACTTTGGGATACAATGTGAATATGTCCATGGACACTCTCGAGTTTGACAACCTTACACATTATCTTATATATACATATACATGTTGAGCCTGTTCTTGTTGAAGTTTCTTTAAAAATATTTCCTTAACCAGTATTTGATTGCCTGTCATAATAACTAGAGAAGTAATTCTTCAAGAAAAATTACTTTTTCCATGCAAAACCCAGACATGATTTAATCTTAAAGATGTAAGGCTTACTAACTTTTCAGAAAACTTTCTATGATATAAAACTAATAAAGCATACCAAAACACCAGCAGCCATATCCCATGGCTTCAGACGATATTCCCAATAAGCTTCTACAATTCCCAATGCTACATGACACATGTCCACAGCAGCTGCACCAAGCCTTCTTACACCCTAAACGTTAAAGTCAAGAAATTCAAGTGGAAGCCAGAGAAATGAGGAGCAATTTAATAGATTTCAGATGAATACCCTGCTGACATCCGTAAATTCTTTGAATAAGTCGATGTTAGTAGCCCATGCATCATCATGATCATAACCAAAGCCTGTCACTAGAAGAGATTGTTCCACCTAAAACAAAGGGAGAAAATTAGTTATACAACAATCATGAAGCACCAGACAAATAGTATTTCAGATTGTTCCATAAAAGGTTGAAATCATGTTGACCCAGGATCGCTGTTGGCTTTCCGGGTTCAACATATTATTTTGTCATTAATCACCTTCTTAGTTGCACTCACTTGGATCCTTTGGCCATTACAGAAAGCTCCACCACCTAGAAGAAAACTATATCAGCAGAAAAATTAAAATCGTTGAAAAAATTAGCATAACCCTTTCTGTTGAAAATATGTTGGAAATTAGTAAATAAAATATATTGTAATAAATATAGAATATAGGCACATTATTTCTAATTTAGAGGAAACAGTATATCCTCCATTTATGTATATTTATTTCTACAGATCTATATAATCCTTAGCCGTACCCTGCAGTATTCAGACATAAGGTTTCAGTCTATCTATGTCTCTTTTATTTACTCTTAATAAAAATAAACTATTAAACTTAACTTTTATTAAGGGATCGATGGAATTAGGAAAATTCTTCACCTGCAGTCGCAGAGAAGAGGCGAGTATTCCAACACATTGGACCTCCAACAAACTCAACCTGAAAAAATAAATAAATAAATCATGTTGGCAGATCTTCTCTTGTCCAAGATTGTTAAACTCGATTTTAGTTACACTTGTTGAGTTTTCATGAACTCAACTAGCAAGCTTCACTCAAACTCATAAGAGTTAACTTTATAAAAAGTAATAATAATGTTAAGGTGTAGACGTATTTTTATGATAAGACGCAAGTCTTAATCCTAATGTCAAGCCTAGAACACTCATGTTTTGATAATAACAATTAATTATGTGTTTTGGTGTGTCTAACGTTAACTTAGAGTATGAAAATAGGTATTAGAAATGGTCTAAACTAGCATGAGATGCTTGGTTAGAAAGCTTATACGAAGACCTTGAATTATGAACAAAAATGCTAAATACATGTCAAGACAAAACAAAGTCTTCACAGCAAGATGCTACAAAAAGCTAAAATGTAGTCCTTAAGTCTAAGACTCAACATGCTCAAAGTGCAAGACCTGCACCTTTATTTAGACGAAGACTTTTGAGACACAAGATCAAGACAACAAACTAGACACCAGAACAGACTCTGAGGGAAGGCACATGATGCGCCCAATTAGAAGAATCAAAAAATACATTCACTTTGAACCTTAGATTCATCTTACACGTTTTCAACATTAAACGTCTTACAAAATGTGAGACGTCTTAGAGTTGTAGAAATGGTGGCATAGTGCACCAACCATCTAAGAATGTATGCTCAAAATGGTACTATTAAAACAGCAAATAAGTTTCAAAAAGAAAAGGCATGTCCTTAACACAACACTTTTAGTGTGGCAGCAAAAGGTGTCAACTAAAAGTAAAGCATGTTCTGAAAAAAGTGCTAACACAAGGACAAGCTAAAGCACGCAAGCTTCACAAGTAATGCAGACCAACTAGTTGGTCTTTTCCAAGTTCCCCGTCAAGCCTGGTATTTAAGTGGTCTATCAGTTATTCCTTTGCCAAATACACATTATAGCTATATCTTAATCTGCAATATATTTAATATCAGTAATATATTTATGCTAAGTATGGGCACATATCACAATACAGAGATACAGAGAAGATTTATATGAAGCAGTTCTTGTTTATTTTCCCCATGTTCACATAAACAGCTACGCATATAACAAAAAAAAAGTAAATGTATGGTTAAATTACCACTGCAGCAGCAGCAGGATTCCCTTGATATAGAACTCCAACAGAGACAGCAAAGCTGGGATAACCATGTGCAAAGTTTGTTGTTCCGTCTGCAAATTTATCCAAGTTTGTAATTAAAATATCCAAATAATATGCAGAAAAAGAAATGGATGAGGAACATGCAGTCCGAGAAAATCATTCAAAGAGGAAAAATATATTTAAGGCTTAAACTTATTTTTGGTGCAAAAAAGTATGACACTAGATGCAAATTTTATTCATTTTTAGTTCCTAAAAATTACAAAAAGGAATACTTTTTGAATCCCTAGTAGGGAACTTAATCCACATTATTTTGGTAAACGTAATAACAGATTCTTACACAGCAGCCTGCTTAGATTGAAGTTAAACAAGCTGTCTTCAACCTTTCCACTGACAGGGCTCCTGTTCCCTTTGGTTTTTCCGGTGTTTCTTATCAAACTTTTTGGGATATCATTCAGCATGATGCATACAATTCTGTTTCCAGCTTTTTAGAGATAAATGAAACCTTCCTAATTATACCTCCAATCACATTTTTTTTAAGAAGTGGACTTTAAGTCTAACTTTTGTGAGATGACATTCACACCTATTTATATAATATAATTTGACATACCTCCAGTCGATATGAGATTTCTAATACATTCCCTCACGCTGAGAATTAGACATCTTGAGTATGAAAATAGATATTTATAGGTGGTTCAATAGCGGGTGACATAATAAACCTAACAAACCTCACTAAGACAAACTTTAATACCATTTTAGAAAGTGAATGTAAGTCTTCCTCAACCTCACAAAATCAGCTTGCAAGGTGAGGTTTACATAAACTTATATATCATAATTAGGTCATATCTCTTAGTAGATATGAGATCTCCAACAATTTTAATTCCTAAGGAATTTGGCACAAATGAAATTGGAAAATTTAGGCCTATTGCTTTAGCTAATTTCAAATATAAAATTATTTCATAAGAATTTAACTGACAGGCTAGAGAATGTGGCCCTAATGTGATATCATTTTGTCCTCATTACTTTAATACATATGAAACTTATAATTATTTGTTTCTCACTTGTCCATCTGTAGCTAGGTTGTGGAAATGGCTTCAAAGCATTACTTACCTAAGGCTAGATACTACTAGCATTATGACAATTATGCAACTTAATAGAAATTGCAGTAATTTAGTGCTAATAATTATCCTTTTTGGTATTACAATATTATAGCAGAGATTTAGCATACTAGGTATAGAATTAAGTTTGAGGAACAACAGACTCAATTGTGAATCTTTCTGGTTCTTTTGCAACAGGTAACATGCATTCTACCGTTAATGAATTCAAAACTACTGCATGCCGAGCAAATCAGATAAGATTATTCAATTCAATATTGGACTCCCCATGAAACAAGATGGATGAAATGCAGTACTAATGGAGTATATTCTGATAATCGACCAAACTCAGCTTGTGGTGCCTCTTTAGAAATTCAAAAGCTGAAATTGGGGGGTGGGCGCCAGGGGTGGTTTCAAAATCTTTACAAGTTACAATCCACATTTGAAGCCGAGCTTACTGGAGTTATACATGCTATTGATTACTAGGCAAAAAGGACGGAGAGCTACTTCGATTGAGACTAATTCCTTGCTTAATGTGAAATCGTTTTATGATAGTTCTTTGGAGCTTTAGATCCATCAGGAGCATACATTTCAGATGTCTCATATTTTCAAGAAGGGAAATAGGTATTCTTATGGCTTGAGATGTTTTTATTTTTTCTTGGTGGGATACTCTACCTACTTGAATGGTTTCTGACTTTTGTTCAGATAGGTGTGGTCTTCTATACTTCGTTTCTCTAAGTGGATTTGGTTTGGCTCCTCCACTTTTGTAGTTCTTTTCCATTTAATATTATTTCTAATAATGTTGCATATGATTGATACGAGTTGTGGCGCTAACCTAGTTAGGCTTGCAACTTGTATAGAGGTGCTATAGCATTCTTTCCTTTGGTTTAGAAACAAATAAAAACTTTATAAGGACTTAAACCATAATCACTTGTGTGCTTTAAATCATAGGTCCCTTAGAAAATTGGTTTGAAAGGAAGTGTAAAATGAAATCCCAGACCTAAAGGATCAATGCACCAGAGATAATCAGATGTTGTATCTCCTATAATGCCTCCTTCTTCCCCAAGAATAAGATGATCCTCAAAATTCTTTTTCACCACTTCTAATATGGCAGCTTCACTCATTTTATCAGTCCTGCAAAGTTATTCAAAAGCATGTGAAAATAAGGTTAAGAAAACGACTCTTATTTGGTTAGAGAAAGAAACAAACAAAACATGCAAACAAGTAGTTAAGAGTTATTTTCTGTTATCTCGTTAGTTCCATTATCATTCTCTAGAAGTCGTCAAGAGTTATTGTCCATTATCGTTAGATTATGCAATTTCCCTTCGTTCGGTTAAGAAAAAATAGTTCTATAAAATAAGTTGCAGATCAGCGACGAACGAAACCAGGAACGTGTTTGGATCAGTTATTATTTTAATTTTTAGTTTTGATTTGCTTTTTTAATTATTTTCTTTTAAATCTTAATATCTTTTACCCTAAATTTATTTTATTTTCAATTTTTTAAATTCGTTTTTCTAAAGATCAAATTTCTCATTTTTTAGTTCAATTAAAATAATTATTCATATAATATAAACTTCTTTATTGTTTGTGTGAATCAATTTATGCATATTATGAAAATTGTTAATAGCAATAAGCACGTTTAAAAACATTATAACAATAAAAAACTTTTATATAAATCTTCAAAAGAAAAGTATTGGGCAACTCAAAGGATTGTCAAAATTCTTTATATTATGCAACTATATGAGAACAACAAGATACTAGAGGAGAGAGCACATTGTTTGTTTCGATAAATTGATTTGAACATAGTAAGATAAACATCAATTATAGTTACAATGAGACCTTACTCGGTCACCAAATCAGACGATCCTTTATATGTAATATTCCGAGGTTTATTAACTGCTTCCATCACAACCTGGAAATAACAAAAGTGTAATATCCATATTAAGATGGTGGCATGCCAAAACCTTATTTAATTATAAAAACAATCAAAAAAACTTTCTACTTAACTAAAACACTTCAAATTTGTAGAAAAATAATCAATCTATCTAGATACAATATCTACAAAATTCTAGATATAGTACCCATGGTTATCAAACTTGCGTGTTAACTCATGAATTATTAAAATATTGAATTAGTATGTTATTTGTATAAATTATTTTTTTATATTAAGTAAATTCTTACGAGTTTATCAATCGAGTTTATGAAGCTCCCATGAGTTCAGATAAACTCTCAAATTTGATAACCTTGATACTACCTATTTTATTCAATAGTATTTAAAAATGACTTGTATCTTAAAACTAAGATATGAAAGAAAAGCTCCCTAACCAATCATTCGATTTTGCTTACAAAAGAAAATCACTACTTAGTAAATACAAAGCATATAGAATAAATAAGAACCATAATAAAATTGTCTTATCAGAATTTTATTTAGGATAAGGTAAATGAAATAAGTATAATGATAAACTAAAAAGTGGCAAAGACTTACCTTGACAGAATAAAGTAGAATGCCCACACTAATATTTCTTAGTAAATTTTATCTTAAAACAAGTTTACTAACCATTTAAAGTTATGTGGTCCAAGTTCATAGCAATGAAAATGCATCTTTAATCGTTCAACATTTTCTACAATGTGTGCCTGCTTTCTCATGTTGTGTTCAAACATGGGTCTCCTATACAAGCAAAGATTTTAAGGAAACATGTCAAATATGTTGCAACCTAGCCCATGTGTTTCATCAAATATCTTATTTGACCATGGGAATATCCCCTACTACTATGATAGCAAAGTACTTTGAAAGTTGTGAGGACCTAAGTAAGCTTAGTTTTAACCAATCATCCGACAATAATGCACAAATTAGTGGTATTTCTCCATCTGTGCCTTTACTAAATGCCCTAATCACGCCCTAGTATGTTTGAATTATTACAATTTAATCTTAGTGGTAAAAGGCTTTTGCTGTTCAGCTGTTGTAACATCGCCGTTGTCATAAATTCCTAAAATATCATTGCAAATTTATAAAATGTCATAGTCATACAAATGCATAAGCCTTTTCAATGTCCATGTCACTTTCTACCTTTCCCCTCTATTCACATATCACTTCCATAATCCTCAAAGACCGTCTTCTTTTTCTCCGCTTTGCTAATAATAACAAAGGTGATTATGTGATGTCTAAATTAAGCCTTCAACTTAAGGCAAAGCTTCCACACTTAACACTCTAAATGACAAGATGGACTGTTCAGCATCACATTCTTACAAGTTACAAACCTAATTAGCTAAAAAAGGGAAACAAATTAAACACAAACAGTTATCGTGAAATTCAAACTCGATGCATAACGAAACCGCAGAGAATAACAAATGAGAGTGAAATAACAATGCAAAAGTGGAAATCGGAAAACCTGAGCGCCAGTTTGTGCTGCAGTTTTAACGACTTCAATGAGTTGAGACGGTGGAATGGACCCCACTGATCGGGCACCCACCGTGGGAAACTTATCAGATAGCAAAGAGTTGGCAATGAGGGGCTGTGTCCTGGATTTGGAGAGAATTGGAAGCGACCCACTTGGGTGAAATTTGAGAGGGTAAATATGAGAAAATTTGTGAGCAGAGGATAGGGAAAGGGTTCCAGCTGTGGAGAAAACAGTTGACATGATTAGTCGTCAATGGCAGAATGTAGCTTTGTTCTATTTTGACTCTACGTTTCCTCTGCAACCTTTCTTGTCTAGAACCCCACACCGATCTATCGAACTCCACTAGTTTCAGCAAAGCATTGGATAGTTAGATAGCCAAACAAAGGGAAGAAAGAATTCAACTTTTATATTTATATATATTTCTTAACAGCCAAAACTCGTACGTGGAAAATATTTTCGTATATAATTTTATTATTTTTATTAGTAATTAATTAAAAAAATATTAAAAGAAGTGAACAAATATCTCCTTTATATAATGGTATAAAGGTACAATCGGTAGAATAAAGAATATAACTTCCACGTGAGAAACCATTCTGAAATTAATCGATAATTTAAAATTTCCAAGGTTAATGTTTTTTCTTCGGATTTTTTTTCTTTTTTCTGGTGTCTCTTTATTTTAATATGTAACTTATATAAGTTCCTTCAACATTTTTTTTCTTTCCTTTTAAGAAAATTTTTGTAAACAAAAATAAATGTTATTAGATTTTTCATTATAGGGTATAAAAGTTAATTTTTTTATAAATAGGATGTTTACAAACATTTTTAGAAATAAATTTGAGTATTGTTTGAAATACAAAAACTATAGATTAAGATCTAGTATTATTTGAAGTACGATCACTTATGATTAAGATTGGATATTATTTGTTAAACAATTACTCTTGATTAAGTTTGGAACAATATTAATCTTGTCTAATTTGAGTATTATTTGAAATACAATCACTCATAACTAAAATTGAGTATTATTTGAAAAATAATTACTTCCGGCTAAACAATAGTTTATAATAAAAGTGATATAAAAGATTACAAGTTCACTCACTAAAAGACTTAAGTGACCTGTTGACCAAGTGACCAAGTAATCAAATGACTTGTTGACCAGGTGACCTGGTAAGCTAATGACTTGGTGACTTGTTGACTTAGTTACTAGGTGAGATGTTGATCTGGTGACCAAATCACCAAATAACCTAGTGACCTATTATCCAGGTGACTTGTCGACCAGGTGACCAGGTGATCTGGGGAGATGTTGACCACGTTTAGTAACACGTTGATTTTATGACTTGTTAACCAAGTGACTTGGTAACTTGTTGACCAATTTCGTGACCTATTGAATAGGTGATATGGTAATTTGAGGAACAGGTGACCAGATAACTCGTTAACCTAGTGACTTGGTGACCGAGTCACCTTGTGACTAGGTAACTTGGTGACCTAATTACCAAGTGACACAGTGACCTGGTAACCTACTTGATAACTTGGTGACTTAGTGAATAGATGACATGTTAACCAAGTGACTTGTTGACCAATTTACCTGGTGACTTGTTAAGACAAGAAGAGTAATTCTTTTTATCCTACAAGTTGAGCAACTCTAATTTCAATTGTGACTTTACCAATTTATGATATTAGATAATGTAAATGATGAGATTGAATTCCTAGTCTCTCTTATTTAATGAGACTTATATATGTAGGAAAATTGATATGCTTAATTATATGTCATTGACAATTGTGGGAGATAATGTACTATTGGAAAAAATTAGAGTTAAGACACAGTATCACACTTTAGTATGTTCTTGTAAATGTATTTATTTTTCATGAATAAAATGTTCTTACAACCGATTTAGCAATTGAAATTCATTTTACTTTAGCCATCAATTTTTATTTTATTTTAGCCACCGTTTTGCTACTGAATTAATCAATGATTTAGCGACTAATTGTTTATAAGTTGTCAGTAGTTAAATTGGTATCCAAGAAATGTTGGGACCAAACAACCAATTTAATCACTTAAATTTATTTCACTTTAACCATTGAATTTGCCACCGATAATAATTTAATTCTAACGACCATTTAGTCATCGAATTTTATTTCATTTCAGCCATCATTTTGACACCAAATTTACTCACAGATTTAGCGACCAATTGTTCATGAGTTTTCGGTGGCTAAATTGGTCTCGAAGAAATGTTAAAACCAAACAATCAATTTAGTCACTGAAATTTATTTTATTTTAACCACTGATAACTATTTCATTTTAATCACTTAATTTTATTTCAATTTATTCATCAAATTTAGTTACAAATTTAACTATTCATCGTTCATAATTTTCGGTAACTAAATTGGTCTCCAAGAAATATTAAGACCAACCAATCGATTTAGTCACCAAAATTTATTTCTTTAATCAGTAATAATTATTTCATTTTAGCCACATTTTAACCAATTTTTTTTGTTAAAACCCAATTTTTTTTAGTGTTAACTTTATATGAATTTGTTTTCTTTTCCTCTTTTACTATACGCTATCAATGTGTGTGCGGCCAATCACATACTATGGCACTAGTTGACCATTATAATATAAACACCACATTTAAAGCTTTTTAATTTCTAATGTATATTTAATATGTGACCAGGAATTAGTTCATTTTCAATTTTCATTGCCTAAGGTATACTATTGCAGACAAAAACTCTTTATACTATTTATAAATATGGTTTGATATTTGACTTTTCTTCCTTTCCACTATGTAAAATCTACAAAACTTGTGGGGCCAGAATACGATGCTTGCTGCTTTCCTGATTTTTCTAAATGAAATCTCACCCTTCAGGCCAACAATACTTTCCTATTTCCCTTGCAGTTTACAATAGGCATACAAACAAGACCCAAGGAAGCCAAGAACTTGACCAAGAATATTGAACTGTCAACAAATAAAGCATAAAAAGAAAGTTTAGAGAGCTTAGTGAAATGGGACACGGATCAAGAAATTCAAAAATCCAAAGGAATTTGTTCTTACCAAATCATAGGGAAGTCCTCCGAATAGTAACCAACCAAGGCCACTTGTAAAAACATCCTGGACCAGACGCACAGATCAGGAAACAGTAAAGTTAGGCATCATTAGAAGCATCAAATTGTACTTTTCAAAACTAAATTGGTATAAAAAAATATCTATCATGCATTACTTCAATGAGTTGTTTAGCTCAACTTTGTGTACCTTATTATGAAAGTAATGCTGCTTCTATGAGTAGAAAAACATGTAAAAACATGTTTAGCTTCAACAGTGAATATTTTTAAAAGCAATTTTGCTCATTAATCAAACTTCATAATCAGATATAGAATAAGAGTCCATGGGTATGCAAAGAGAAAAATGATTTTCATATTTAAACTAATGATTTGATGGCAAAATGGACATAGACAAAACTATATATAACTGACCTTTAAATTACCACAAATTGCCTGTGTAAGTGCCGAGTTGATAGTTGTATTCAAAACTACGATGTAGTTGATAAAGAAAGTGAAAGCACAAGAAAGAAGCATCACAACCTGCCCAAGATTCCAATTTCATATAATGCCTCCAAAAACTATCATAGACTGTTACATAACAGGAAATGAATGACAGAAACATATGCTGTAGTTCTATTAAAAACCCTAGATTACAAAGAAATTTGTGATGGAAGTATCAAAATTCAATTTGTACAAGAAGTTAAGAAAAGAAAGAAGCACCTGAAATCCAGGGTAGAAGAAGTATGGGAAGTTTAGTGTTGTTTGAAGGTCTCCTCTGAGTAAGGACCAGAGAAACAATATTGGTCCACAAATCACCACTGAATATACAGAAAACAAGAATCGATAAAACTGCAATGATTATGCCAAGAACAAATGACATGGAGGATTAAAGAAAAGTCCAAGATCACTGAATGATCTTACCGTTGCACCATACAATACCAAAAATGTTAAGGCCGCTGGATTTACCTGTGAAAAGTTGTAAAATTGTCCATATTGAAAGAAGAAATGGATAAAACAATGAAAAGAGTGGCGTAAAAGAAGAAAATGATGAAATCTTACCAATACGAGAAACCGAAGCAAGGTATAATGCCTTACACATGTTTTCTATAAGTACAACTGAATAGGAATAAGAATCAAATGTGAAGTCGCGAGCTCCAGCAACAAAAGCCCCAGCTACGATTATCCCAACACTGCTGAATATATGGTTAGGAGAATAAAAGAATAGGGTAACACTGCTGAATGGAAATGTCAATTATTTTCACTAAACTTACGTAATGGTTCCATTAGTATTCTGTATCTCCTATTTTCAGTTCTCCATTCTTCGTGAGTTAGGGATGAGATCATCTTCATTAGAAGATCTGAAGAAATTTATATTTTAATTGACTTTTGTATTTTATCTGTTATCTTTATTTTTCATGATTAGATTTTATATATAATATATAGAGTATATATTTTAATTTCAGTAGAACTTACCAATTAATTGCTTTTATATGAAATGGATTTGAGGTGTAATTGTATAATGGTTGTTATACATCGAGTGTTCCTTTTTAATTCAATTTATTTTTTTCAGAAAAAAAAACAGTAAAAGGAAAACCATAAAGCATAACATAACTTCTTGGTGAGCCACATCATTTCATGTTGTCTATTTACTTCTTTCGATCATGCTCAATTGCTACAGAGACTAAATCACTGTCATAACACTATAGAGATACTCATACCAAAGGTATCTTATTTATATCACCACCAAGGTTATATACTTTCTAGTGACATTCATCAATTAAGCTTATTACCCTGATTGTATCTATGGATCTACCATTTTATTTTTTTGTTTGAGGTTTAAGTGAATAAATAGTTTGTGGGGTTTTAGCAGTTTGGCCTTTACTTGCTTTTGGATTCATTAAATGGATATGAAGAATGAAAACAGTTTACAATTTAATTATTAAATTTCTAAATAATTGTTGAAATGTGCATAATAATGTGTTTTCATATTATTCCTTATTTATATCAAATTTTTTTTTTTTTTGGTTGAAAATATAAGTTGGGATAAGTGATTAATCCTAGCTTGACTGACTTCAATATTTTAATTGAATACTCTTACATATTAAACGTATATATAAAAGCAATTATATATTATGAGTCATTTTTTCTTAATGCTGATATTTCATTAACTTAATTTTGCATGAAATCACACGAATATTAATACCTTCCAACAACAAGTCTTGAATGTATCTGCCCTGAGAGAAAATACTCCATAACCATTGTGAAGGCCACTACAGTTCGCCTGAGCGTGGTGAACATAGGAATGTTTATCCCTCGCACTGCTTCCATTGTCACCACCTATTATCAGAAAGAGAGGTTGGAGAAAACTCGTGCTTCCAAAAAGGCTCAAAAGTTTACAATTGCTTACCATGAAAAGCAAATAAGTTAAAGCAAGAGGAAGCGTTTGGGCTAATGTCCTAAAGGACACAAATACTGCTGAATTGTTAGAACTGCTCAGCGATTCACTACTTGTGAAAGAAATCATCTTCAAGGATTTCATCGCATAGAGAATAACAAATGCGAAAACCATCTGAAACCAACATGCAATAAACAGTTATTGAGGATGGAATGTGTATTATATGAAATGAGGTAGGTGAACAAGAAATAAAAGAGATAGTGAAGAACCATCTTATAAAATGAGCAACCTGAGAAAGTGTGATGACATTTGCAAATGGGAAATTGTAAGAGGAGAGGGCTGCTTTGTTGAACATCACCAAGAGAACTGTAGAAGAATCAGTCGTTACAATGGCACATTATGCGGCAAAATTCTACCAGGAACAAACTGAATATACAAAATTCACTAGAAAAATAATTTAGCATAACTTTTAAGCAAAATTGAAAATTGATTTGAATATTCTAATTAAAATTAAATCACACCAATGAATGTTAATTTTTGAAATAGAACAGCACACATCATTTTCGGATGAAACAAAGTCATATAGAATAGTATGATATCGGTTCAAATCTTTTGAGGATTCCGATATCATATTATGAGTAGCTCTGATAAGTTGATCAGAAAAAAGGAAAATAATTAAATATACACAACAAATTTGTCACTAATGTCAAAGTGTGGATGAGAATGCCTTCATGATGTAATATCAATTGGCTAGGGCTTTAACTTTGCATTCCTGAAGTTGACACTTGTAAGTTTTCTTTAATGGAGCACTAAAACCATGATATGGACTCACTTTTAACTTTTTCTCCTATTATTACAAGAACAACTGCACCAGTGATGTGGTCCCCACCCACCACCTTATTTTCAATGATTTCATATATAGTTTGATCCTTGGAAAACAACAACTTATTACTCTACTTCTTAAAAGTATACATAGAAATTGGTCTCTAATGGTGACAGTTTGTTTCATCCAATTTCATAGTATATTGATTCTGTTTGAGTTATTGTTTCACTAATTTAACATTTTTGCATACCTAATATGCAGCCTCAAGAGTGTATTCTCTGCCTGAACATGAAACAAAATGGGTTTAGAATCAATTTTCCTTTTGCTGATGATATTTCACTCTCTTTACATTGAGTCTCTCTGGAACAATATATACAACTAAGTTGCAGGTCACTCTACACTGACTGAATTTTAATTGTTTAATCAGTTTAAACTGTGACTTTTTTGAATAATTTATATTTTTCACGTTCAAAACATGAAAGGAATATTCCAAACTCTAAAACAAAGATGAACAAATCATTTTCATTCCATCTCATCTTACATCTTCAACTAATTTAGAAACAAAGAAAGAATTAGAAAAGAGCAAGTTACCTTGCAGAGGATTAGAAAACTAAAAGATTTATGCAATACACACGTAAAAATACTAAATAGTAATGTACGTAATGAAGAATTCTTGAAGTGGTAAAAAAAAAAAACAAACCAGAAGAAGCCATATAAGACAAAGCAACGAAGACTCCTTTTTTTGTCATGGCTGAAACTTTTCGTTGTCTCTCTTCATTTTGTTTGGAATCATCATGAGAGAGTGGCAACCTCAAATTCTTCTCAGACTCCATTGATGTCGTATATGTACTGCCACTAATTCGTTTTTATCTGTTTTTGCCTGAGGATCTGTGTGAGAAAGTTATTTTATAAAGAGTGAATATAGAGAGAAAGAGAGAGAGTGTGTGTTAGTGTGTGATAAAGGGAAGTGAGGAGATGAATTTATACATAGCATGATCCTGACTATTTTTTACCTTATTCTATGACAAACAAGATTGCCAATAATTGACTCATAAATGGCTTTTGGTCAAGGCTGTTGGTTCCAAAAATGTTAATTGCTAAATTACATAGTTTTTTTTATATGTAGTTTCTTTAAAAAGTATCCTTGGAACAACAAAAGAATCTTATTTATAAAAGAACATTAATTAACAATATTAATTCCAGAAAAATAAGAAAAAAAGTTTAATACATAAATTTGAAATCTATTGATTGTTTGGTAGACATTTTGACAGAAATTTCTTTTATTTTTTTAAAGGGATCTTGTTTGATATTGATAAAACTATAAATAGTAAAATATATTTTTGAAAATTTAATAATATTTAGTAATATGGTAAAGGTATAAATTTCTTTTATTTTTAATACTCGTGCAATAAATACTTCATAAAATACAAAGAACAACAAAAGTTTTTATCCACATAAAAATTGATAAATCGATAACAAAATATGAAAAATAACTTACATAGGTTTTTATTCTTTGATAGTTGCAAAGCCTCATGAGGACAAAGTTAATCTCCTGAATTTCATACAAGAATCATTATCTGAAGAGAAAGGTAATTACATGAAAAGATATAAGCCGAAGCCACTTAACTGAAAAGGTAATATTCTAGATATATATCCACATGGCGAATCAAGATTCTTTGCCACCACTTACCAACAACAAATCTTTCAAGTAACAGCATCTCTTCTATCAGATGGCAAAAAGATCTTGGTCAATTAATATTGAATGTTTAAAGAAAAAAAATTAAAAATGTATCATCTAATATATTGTTTAGGTTTAGGGTTTTTTATATTTTTCTTTCTCTCTTTTATTATAAAAGTATATAGTAGGGTTTTTTTATATTTTTCTTTCTCTCTTTTATTGTAAATGTATATACTACTATCTTTTTTCACATTAGGTCATCAGAGACAAATAAAAGGGAAATTCTTTTTAACAGTAATCAAATATTTCATTAATAAAGAATAAAAATGGATTGTCTCAATCCATATATAAACAAAAAAATAAAATAAAATGCGAAATAAAAAAATGATGCATATGATGAAGAAAATAAATTATAAGAATATATTATTAGAAAACTAAGTCTTGTAAAAATTATTGATTAACTTTTATTCTCTTGTATCAAAATAATCAAGTGGAAATTACGTGAAGAATTAACCTCCAACAATTCAAAAAGGAAAATCTCTTTCCGAGAATATGAGTGTCAAATATCAATAATTTGACCACACATAATTAACTTGTTATACTTTTACTAAATGAATTTTTATTTTATACAACCACAATTCATTTTTAAATTAACAAAAACACATAAAAATTATAATAACAATACATCATATATATTTTTATATACAGTTGGGGTAAAACTTTTCACAATCGAACCGATCAAATTTATATAATATTAAACTTAAAATAATATTTAAAGGAAAGTATATAAGTATTCTGGTATTTTAACCTAACTAGTTAATTTTTTTAGTAAATTACTTAAATGAAAAAAATGTATGCATATGACTAAGTACCAATATGTGCATGCACGACATTATTTTAAATTTTTGAAAGTAAAGTTACGTTAAACTAACACACTAAAAAATGTTAATGTAAAAAGAGTCGTATATTTTTTCATTTAAACTAAAAATGTAATGTAAAACTGTATCGTTGACATGATTTTAATATAATCTAATTTAAATTAAAGTTGTGTTAACTTCAATTAAGAAAAGAAAAAACTTAATTAATATTAATCAAAATTGTGTAAGTGATGTCTTCACTTCTCGTACTTGTGTAAAAATATAACGATTTCATTTTCATAAAATTAATGTTAGTACGATTTATCCATGTAGGTTAATTTTTCAAAATCTATCCATTTTAATATATATTTTTTAAACTTACATAAATCCAATTAGAAAACCCACATACTCCACTCTAAGATCTTTTACACATTTCATCCATAGAACATACATCCGGATCCATAAGTAAAACAAATTATGTGACACTCCAACAGAACTATATGTGTATATTTTTTCTTTTTATTTCTTTTTCATTCATATGGAACGTATATATGTTTACAATTTTCTTTCATTTGTTTTCTTCTATTGAACATCAAACCAAAGAAATTCTCCTTTCCCATTTGTTTCTCTCTTTTTCTTTTTCTTTCATCACAACGAGTACGAAGCTAACTATGAGAGACTTAAATGGAAGAAAATTTAGGATAAGTTTTTAGGGTTGAGAGATAAAAGATATGTTTGTGAGGAAGTGTGGACACATAGCACTGCATGTCGACCCATGCCTGTGAAGCAAAAACTAAGGCACAGTGGTGACTTAGCCTTATGCACGCGCGACAACAATAGACTCCGTGGGGTCTTTTCAAAAAGGGGAAGGATGGAAGCAATATGAAGCGTAGGGACATATAAACCCTTACACATCATTTTCTATAAGAATTAACTACCATTCAATAATACCAGCTGGGGCCTCAATTTTTGCATTCCTGAAGTTGACACTTGTAAATTTTATTCAATGGAGCACTAGTTACCATGATATAGACTTCATTCCTTCCACTGTTAACTTTTTCTCCTATTATCATAACAAATAGTCTTTCATGCCAATCCTACAATGTTTCACATGAGATGTGGTCTCCACCCACCACCTTATTTTCAACCACTGTTCATCCTTCATAACAACAACTTACATCACTACTTCTTAAAAGTGCACACACACATAAATTCGTCCTTATAGGTGAAAATTTTATTTTATCCCATTTCATAGTTCTATTTGAATTATTATTTCATTGTTGATCTTTTGGACTATTATTCATCCATTAAGAATTAAAAAATTGATCTTCATTATACCTTTGATTACCTTTCTTGTAGTTTTTTTGTTTATCTCAATTCAAATTTTTTTTCACGTTAATTATAGATGTTAGATTTATTATTTTCGATTGTAAATTAGCTTTTAGTGGTTGATTAATTGTGTTCAGGTACGCCCATATTGTTATGATAGTAGTGAATTTTATTACTTTTGCTTCCAGGCTCTATCAAGTGGTATATGGTTTGTGGTGATGACCGAATCAGACGAGTGCAATTTGATTCCCGTAATTTGATTCCCCTATCGAAAATCTTTCTGACAGAGGTTTCAAATAAGTGTGTTTCTTTGAATGTGTAAACGACGATACAATTAAGAGTCATTTGTGAGGTACTCGTGTTTAAGAATGTTTCTGCTTGAGGGGAAAGTGTACCAATATGGAATAGACTATCAATTGAGGAAGAGATTGTTAGAAATCGAAGTGTGAGTCTAAGTCTCACATTGAGTAAAAATGAGAAAGTTAAGCAATATATAAGAAAATATCCACAAATCCAATGTCTTAAAGTTTTGCGTTCAAGGTGAGGTTATTTCTTTATATGAGTTTCACTCATGCCTCATTGTTGTAAGATATTTTCGATGTTTCCTTAAAGTTTTACTCCCTTTATACTTCATTTATGGAACCATATACATAACTAAATTAGATTAAATTGAAACTATTTTTGAATCATTTTTAGTTTTTACTTTAAAATATGAAAATATTCCAAACTCTATATCCCAATAATCATTTTTCTTTTTATCATCATGAGAGACTGGCAATCTCAAATTCTTCTCGGACTTCGTTGTTTATCTACTCCTTATTATCACTTTTCTTTCTCCCGAAAATAGAGGATATAGATAGATGAATTTATTTAATATGATATTAGTCTATTTTTTACGTTATGCTATGACATACAAATTGACTCATAAATGACTTTTGGTCAAGGTTGACTCCAAAATGTTAATTTCCAAAATGCTATGCTTTTCCTTTTTTATATATTTTCTTTAATGTATAAATCCAAAGTATCCTCTTAAATAACAAAGTACACATAATGTATCTAACTTTTTAATTATTTTTTTAGGATTTAATGTTATAATTAGGGTTTTGTATGTTTAGCTGCTTTGTATTATACGGGGTCATAAATATGAGAATAGAGATAATGAATAGTTGTATATCACTATATAAATATTATAAATATGGATATGACATTACATGCTGACCTTGAACCAACTTATTCATTTGTGAACAAATAGAGTGAAAACATAGTACTAAACTTTCAGAATATTCTTATAATAAATGACCTAGTTGAATATATAAAATAAGAATGTACATTAAAGGAGATTAGGTAAAAAAAAAAATCTCAAATTATTTTTTATATTTTTACTTTTAATATTATCTTTGATTACAATTTTTGTAATAAACGTCACTTTATTGTAGCTTTTATAAGCTGTATATTTGAGACTTGGAGAGATTAACACCACGTCAAGTTCAGAGAGATGCACATGTAACATATAAGTATGTCCAAGACCCAATAACTATGTAGACAATTTTATATTTGTAATAAAGTAATTTTTTTCTCTATCATAATTATACTATTTAATATACTAGTTGTTTTGATAAAGTCTTTGATAATGATTTAGAATTTATTATTATAATAAAGATTATGACAATGAGAAACTATTGTAATCTAAATGATTTTTGGTTATAAGATTATTATGAATAAGATAAATTTATATATATCGGAAATTTTCAAGAAGAAAATAAACGTTTTCTTTCACATGAGATTACCATGCTAATTGGTAAGTTATTTATCATATTTTGATTTCATATAACTTATGCTTTAAAGTACCAGTTGAATGGATATTGAGTATAATGGGATGCTTCTAAGATTTTTTAAGACTAATGATTATTCAAGAAGGAATCCACCAACTTTAGTAATAAGTTTTATCTCTATTATAGAATTAAAACCTTGATCATAATAAATTATAGTTAATTCAGAGCTTACATGGATACAAATATTTGTATTTTTTTTCTTAAAAATAAAAGATGTATTGTTTCATTTTATAGTATCGCTACATTTTAGTTTTGAACGTATAGAGTCGGGCAATTTTTTGATTGATGTGTTAGCATTAGAAAATAACAATAATATTGTTATATATTTTGAAATAGAAAATAATAGATGTTGTTACAATGTTTATATATACAATCATCACTATTTCTTTCTTTTCATATAGATTATGAGTATGAAAATATATTAAGTGATTGTTTCTATTCTTATTTGATATATCAAAGGAGTTTATATAAAAGATTAGTCCCCGTAGAATCTTCACATTAGTGAAGAATTTTGTGCTTCAAAATTAACAGGTACGAAATTCATTTATTTTTTTGATGTGTTATGAACATTTTTTTATGGTGTTCCTTTAGTACATTTGTGAACATTATGTATTGTGATAATTTATTTTGCAATTGTTATATGATAACAATATAATATAATGATGATTTTCTTGTCCAACAATTTGGACAAGTTACATAAAATTGACTGGAAGGAAGAATAGATAAAAATTAAGTCATAAACACATTATAAGTATTGTGGTCTTGAACATTTCATAATACAAATCTAACATTATAAATATTATATTACAAAAAATATTTCTTTTATTTATATTAGAAGGGAATTACAAGAAAATTTGTTTATATCAAAACTTTCTTGAAGGACTTATCAAAGTTTCTTTACACTAACCATCATTATGAAAAGAACTAAATGTTAATTATGCAAATGCTATTAAATCTCGTACAATCTTTAATTCAGGTTGGATAGAAACTATCTATATAGATTTTTATAAGTTATGTCATCTATCATTATATTATTTAAAGAAGATATATGTATTTAATGTTAATGGAAAAATATTAAATACATTTTTATATTTATCTATCTACTCATGATACAATGTTTCTGATTTTAATAAAAGATAATTTTACTCACAATCATTTTGGATTTTATTATTTAATTTTACAATACTTATTAATGACTATGCTACTTCATACACCATTATCTAATTTAAGTCATGACTGTATAACTTAAAGTGACAAACCATACAAGAGTAATATTTTCACTTAATTAAAAAAATCATTTTTACATCTTTAAGAAAACAAACACCTACTTAACAATTTATTATATATATATATATATATATATATATATATATATATATATATATATATATATATTTGTATTTTTATATTAAAAAGATATAAAAAAAAAATATAAAAAATATTATATATTTTTTTTTATTAATATT
>Ga0099825_1000977_pt1 | contig 34504 bp, 14 predicted proteins | sample SiratroredBW_FD_76838 | JGI IMG/M metagenome (GOLD analysis project Ga0099825, IMG submission 76838) | Root nodule microbial communities of legume samples collected from California, USA - Siratro red BW | ecosystem: Host-associated > Plants > Roots > Nodule | place: USA: California | collected...
AAAGATAAATCATTGACCTTAAATATTATTTTTAGGAAAAAGGTCATATCTAAAATGATAAGTTTAATATATGAATTTCACTTGTTTTGTAAAACTTTTCATTATAAAATAGTGATATAGTATTAAATTTTAACACATTGAATCTTAGATAAAATATTGAGTCACAAATAAAAGAAAATTTGTATGTATCTCAGGGTAATAGAATCGAATATTATGAGTTCGATTTTCTAATATGGACATATCTGTTATTGGGTATAATCAAATAATAAATTTATAATTAGTAGAAAATCCCACAAATGTAAGGTTATTAACACTTGATATTTTTTTTTTATTAGAAATACACTAACTTAAGCGTTTGTAGGTCTTTTCCTAAACCAAATAACAATGACCAAAAAATCAAGAACAAACTAAGAGCATGAAAACCTAGAGTCGAGTAAGGGTGTGTTTGGATTGGAAAGTGGATTTGAGATGAAAGTGTATAAAAAATTTTGTTATTTGGATTAAGAGATTTGAGTGAAAAGTTTAAAAATGATGTAATAGGAGTGATAAATATTTTAATTTTTTAATTAAAAAATATTAGAATATGATATTTTTATTATAGTTTTATAAATTTATTATTAATATTTTTATTTTTTTATTTTTGTTAGAATTTGTAATTATTATTTTATAATTTTTTTGAATTTATTATTATTATATTATATAATATAATTATATTTATTTTATTATAATATAATATAAATATTAATAAGCTAATTGTTTAAAAAATATGAATGAATCTTTCCTCTCTCCCGTAAATCTCACCTATAATGGGAAGAAATAACAGTAAAAGTTTGTGTACGTTTTTTATTTTTTATTATTATTTTATTAGTTAAATAGGTAACTTTGCATGCAAATAGTAAATCGGTTCATTTCCGTCTGTTGACGCACGGATCCTAAAAAATCACGGGTATAGGAAACTAATTAGGAAAGATAAAGTCAATCCCACATCAATCTATCAGTATTAAGTTTTAAGGAACATGAGCATTTTTTATCTTTAAAAACTCTATAACTAAATAAAACAATCTAATCCAAATGTAAAATTTTAGAATATGTTTATATTTGAGTAAACGTTATAAGAAAAAACAGTAAAAAAAAATATATTAAAACCTTGTAACTTTGCTAAAATTGTCTTAGTATATTTTATTCTATTTTTTTTTCTTTTTCTTGTAATTCTAAATTTTTTTCTCATTTCTTTCTCCTCTAAATAAAATCGTTATATTCTCTCATAATTTATTTTTTTATTTCTTTTACTCTCTATTTATTTATTTCTTTTTTTATCTCTTTCTTTCTCTCTCTTTCTTTTTCTTTGTCTCTTTCTCTCTCTCTTTATTTTTTTCTCTTTTTCTCTTCTTATTTCTTTCTTTCTTTCATATTATTTCTTTCCCTCTTTGTCTCTTTTTCTCTTTCTTTATCTCTTACTCTCTTTCTTTTTTTCTATCTTTCTTTCTCTTTTTTTTTTCTCTCTCTCTCTCTTATTCTTTCTTTATTTCTTTCATTCTATTTCTCTATTTCTCTCTTTCTTTCTCTTTCTCTCTTTCTCTCTCTCTTTTTTTTCTCTTTCTCTTTTTCTTTCTTTTCTTCTTTCTTTCTTTATTTCATTCTCTCTATTTTTTTCTCTTTTTCTCTCTCTCTTTCTTTCTTTCTCTCTTTCTCTATTTCTTTATATATTTTTTTCTTTCTCTCTTTTTCTTTCTTTTTCTCTTGCTTTCTTTTATTTTTTTTCTTTCTCTCTTTTTCTTTCTTTCTCTTTCTTTCTTTCTTTCTCTCTTTCTGAATTTCTCTTTCTCTCACTCTCTCTTCTTTTTTTCTTTCTTTCTTTCTCTCTTCCTCTTTCTTTATTTCTTTCTCTCATTCTTTCTTTTTCTCTCTCTCTTTCTTTCATTTTCTTTCTCTTTTTTTTTCCCTCTCTGTCTCTTTCTTTCTTTCTCTCTCTCTTTCTCTCTTTTATTCTTTCTTTCTTTCTTTATTTCTCTTTTTCTTTATCTCTTTATCTATTTCTTTCGTTCTCTTTTTCTATCTCTCTCTCTTTCATTATCTTTTTCTTTCTTTCTCTCTCTGTCTTTCTCTCTTTGTTTCTTTCTTTCTCTTTTTTTTTTCTCTTTCTCTTTATCTTTCTCTTTTTCTTTCCTTCTTTATCTCTTTCTCTTTTTCTCTCTCTCTCTTTCATTATCTTTTTCTTTCTTTCTCTCTCTGTCTTTCTCTCTTTTTTTTTTTCTTTCTTTTTTTTTTTCTCTTTCTCTCTATTTTTCTCTTTTTCTTTACTTCTTTTTCTCTTTTTCTTTCTTTCTCTCTCTCTTTCTTTTCAGGACTCGATATAAGAATAAATTATATGTTTTTTCAGTATTATCTATACTTACGCAAATTTGTAAGGACATGGTATTTTTAATTAGCTGCGCAAAATACCAGTCGTTCTTAAAATATACAATATACTTTTTATATAAATTTAGGTTGATGAAAATATAATTGATTTAAGGTAAGCATTCCACTTTTAAAATTGAATAACAATACTTTACTAATTTAATTTTATCGTAAAAATGTATGGAAATCATCCATGTACTTTATAAATAAGGTGAACTCTCGGATACATTTGTTTCAAACAATAAAACATAATTGACTCAACAAAAACTAAGAATCCAAATCCAAATGAAACAAAAGATAATAAATGTAAAAAAAATAATGTAAAAAAAATAATAAATGTCAATGTTAAGGTGAAATTAATCAGTAGTGCAAGTCTAGCAAGACAGGGAATGAAACTTCTAAAATATGTGTGATGTGTGCATCTTCTCTTTAAAGAGAGTTATATGAAAATTAAAATTCAATATGAAATTTAAATAAAAATATAAGATAACAGAAAACAATATGGAAATAAAGTTATTTTTAAATAATAAATTCTAAACTAAATACAAAATAAAAAATTTCTACACATCTACCGTCGATTTTGTTTTGAGTTTGAAATTTGAATTTGGGTTTGAAATGAAAACAAATAACCAGCTTTTGTAGTTTATTTTAGAAAGTAAAAAAAAAAAGGTAAAAATCACGCAATACTTCATACATAACTATTAAATAAGCAATTAAATGAGACAAATAAATTTTAATTGTGATATTGTAAAACTAATGACATTTGAAATTCAACTTTCATGACTAGTTATATTATTTTATTCAAGTCTATATGTTTTTATTTTCGAATTGTGATTGAAATAATTTGAAGAAGATTCAACTCTATTAATTTCCGTTGTCTGTGCATTTCCAAATTTATATGAGCAACCTATTAAATATAGACTTCTGCTACTTTTCCATTGATAGTTAGAGTTTCTTTTGTAACATGTTTTTTTAGCTAATATTAAATATATATTTTTGTTAACATCAACATATATATTATTTTCAGTTAATATAATTTGAAACTATTTTTATCGATGTCGATCACAATATAAATTTTTAATCAACATTAATTTGAGTTTTTCAAATCAAGGCTGACATGACAGTTTCTCGTTCAATGTAGAATTTTTAGTCGATATTAATGAAACTATTTTTTCAGTAATTTTTTTTAGTTGATATTGATTTAAATTATTTTTTAATTGATATTATTAAAATTATTTATTCATGAATTTAGGTAAAAATTACTTCTCAGTTTTTTCGCTAGAATGTTCAACCAATGTGAGTAAAACTATTTTTTCATTTGACGTAAATTAGATTTTTTTCATCAAAATTTACTAGTAATTATATTTTATCGACGTTTGTAAAATTCAAGTAATAAATTTTTATATTTCGTAATAATTGAAATAAGTCAAAATGTAATAAATTTAAGTTATGTTATCTGAAACAATATTTTAAAAAATAAATAATTTCAATTTTGTAAAAAATATAAGATTTTTTTATTGGAAGACATATTGAAGACACCATTACTCTTTCAAACAGCCTTCTAACTTTAGTCTTTTTTATTGCCTTGTGGGATCCATTTTTATAGTTAGAATAGATTTTTTGGGTGTGCAAAACGTTTTCTCAAACTTAGTTATGAATACTTATAAAACTAATCAGATGATTAAAATTAATAAACAAATCGCGTGGAATAAATATAAGCTTATTCTGTTTAAAAATATAAAAGTGTAGCTAACTCTTCAATAATTATTATAGAGTTTAATCAAATTCGGAATACGATGAGATATAAAAGAAAGAAAAATTAAAGAAAAGAAAGAGAATTTAAAAAGGGAAGAAAATCATGATGTTACAGAACTTATATTTAATTGATAAAATATTATTTTAAAATAGAAATAGAAAAATTATAAAAATCACATAAGTACAATATATCTGAATACATTAACACACTATAAAATTACATAATTAAATTTTTAAGTGGTATATATGAATCGAAACTTCTCAATTGCAATAAACAAAATTCTATTAAAGAGATACTTATATTAATTCCATCTATCAACATTTCTATTTAAAGGTTCAAATGTAGTTTATAATGCTGCTTCCATCCGAAATTATCCCCAGTTTAAAGTTTGTACGCATAATTTAAGGATAGAAATAAATATATACAGTTTTATATAGTTTTACTAAAATTGTTTCATTCTCACCACAAAAATACATTAATTTTTCAATTCATTCATTAATTTTTAAGACAATTTATGTGTGAAATAAAACTAGAAAAAAAATACAATGTAAGTTGATAATATCTATAATTTTTGGAATAATTTACACATACTAAAGCAGTAGATAATTTTGGGATAAATTTACACATAATAAATATATATTTTATAATTGCTTGTTTGTGAGTATAACTTTTCTCTCTTTTAAATAAGAGTATTGTAATATAAAAAATATTTGAAATTGAGTTTTATAAAAAATATAAACAAACATCATTATAAATAAAAAAGCAAGGACATTGTAGGAATTTACTTCCTCAAATTGCAAGGTCAGTTAGATTATGGCGGTCAAGCCTCGTGAATGCATAATATTCCTCCATCTTATTTATTTTAGTCACGTGCCATGAAATGCCGATCATTAATTTCATGCATTTGCAATGTATGCAAAAAATCAAAAGTTGACTGCTAAAAATTTAAACAAAATTTACAATAATTAATATGTTAAATATTTAACACCATCCACAATATTATAGAATATATTAACTGCTTTTACCAACAAAGAAGTCTCCATATTTAGATCTGTCAGATTTTAGTCAAAGCAAAAAAAAGATATATTTCAAATAACTAAGTTAAAAGTAGACATGAAAAAAAAAGCATATTAGTTAATAATTTATATAATTAAAATCATAATTAAGTTAAATAGCATAATCATTTTGTAAAAATAAGAAAATTACATATAATTTTTTCAATTCATAATATACCATGAAAATGATTTTATTTTATTTTAATATTGTTTTTACTTTTCAATCTACTATTTTACCTTTGGAATTTGTACCCATTTTAAAAATTATAATTTACACTGACACTTACAATTTATTTTTAACATATCATTTTTGTTTTTTTAAGATCAAATCACTTTTTGTGATATGATAATTAAATTATATCACAACAAGACTAAATTAACGATTTTAAATATAAAATAATAAAAGTAAATTATATATGTTTGTTAAAGTAAAGTGATAAAATTAAATTATTAGATTGAAAAGCTAGATAGATATTACTATTTACAATACATTAAAGTATTAAACGATTTTCTTGATTAAATTATGCATTCACAAAAATTTAACTATATTAATTAATATTTTTATTTAGTTAATTTGTCAATGCTAGCATAATTAGTTAACGAACATGTGTGAGGTACATTTTAATCATGATAAGAATATTATTTTTCAAGCAAATTAGGTGACATTTTTTTCAATATATAATTTTATGTATTGCATTAACATAATTATTTACTTTAATCTAAATCATGTATTAGGAAAACAATTGACAATTACATAAACTTATTGACACTTTTATAATAGACTAGATTATTTGAAACTAATCAATGAAGTAAAGAGCTAGCATATAAAATTATTGCATAAATTATTTATTTATATATTAAACAAAAAAATCACATATTCTTAATTGATTTTTTATTTGTTTTAATACAATTAATTGCATAAATTGAGGTTACAAAAATTAAAATATAACACCATTAAGTATTTGATTAGCATAGAACATACAGTATGCTTTTTTTTTAAAAAAAAATTGATTACATGTTAAATTACAAATTCTATTGGTAGTTTTAGATTGCAGAAGGTTGTCTGCTTCATTTTGGTAAAATATAATAAAGTTAGGCACCGGTTTGGCAGATCATGAGTTTAATGGGTAATTGTATTAGTTTGGGCCTTAATTGGAACATGTACACTTTAAAATTTCATTACAGTTTTTTATTATGATTTTTAAGGATGTTATTATCATTAATATATTTTTTTATATTGTACTGTGTTTTAAAATAAGTTAAAAGCTTGTTGGGATATGCACGAAAAAGATAAAAGATAATTTTTCAGTCGATGTACTCTAAAAAAGTGTGTCTTTAACATAGTAATAAAAGATGTTAGAGAATTATATTGTTGGTTAATCATTCAAAACGATATTGATTTGTATATACAATCACTATATTTTCTGCCTTGACTTTGCTATATATACACTGTTAATGATTGAAGAGATCTTAATCCTAAAACCCTATTATTGGTGTACGTTGTGTGTGTGTGTTTTTTTTTCTCCTTGTTTGTTACACTTCCCTAAATATCTAAACATGTATGATTCAAATCTTTCTTTCGATTGACATTGAATAGAAACAATTGTCCTTTGGTTTATATTTTACAATTAATGGTTGAAATTGACCATTGACAATATTCACTAATAAATGCACTTTCAGTGAATTATTAACTGTCATTAATAAGTTCAAGTTAGTGATGCAATTTTTTTGTTACCGAAAACTTTTGGGGTCAATAATTACATTTTTTCTTCGGATGGTATTAAAATTCAAAGTTTTAGTTTGCTATAAAGAAAATGTTGTGTGCCATAGCAGGGGAGTAGCAGGCAAAAAAGAAGAAGAAAAAGTTAGCTAGGAAAGAAATAAACAGAAAGATAAACAGTTAAATAATCATAATAATGTTCTTCTTAGAATAAATGTGATGTCAACATTAATTATAATAGAAATATCACTTAAATATTTATTATTTTTTAAAGTTTTAATTCATTAAAACTAGTATTTAAAAATTGTAATCATATATACTTACCGTGTATATATAAAACTAGTATTCTGACAAGCAACTAAATTTTAACTGTTAGTGAGAATTTAGAGTGATTATTTTAAATTCTCCAAATAAGTAATAGTTTGTCCTATGATGTAATCCATGTTTTAACAACTAAGGAAGTGTAGTTTAGTTGCAAAGTTTATACACCACTACGAGTTTACTGTGAACTCTGTATATTTGTATTAAGAAAGTGTAGTTGAGGTTGGTTAAAATGTGTTGTATATAAACTGCTGATACTTGCATTGGTACCAATAAAAAGCTCTTGTTTTGGTACAATCAGTAATTGCGAACCTGTTCCTGTTCGTAGGTGTATCGATTTTTTAAGCTATTGGTGAGATAGAAGGGATATGGTGCACATGGAAGTTATTTATTAACCCCTTTGTACAGGATCCATATCCATATACAGGCTAACTGGGTAGGGGAAATTGGGAACAAGAGAGACCAAATATTGAAGAGGCTTCAATGTGGTAGGTTCAAGTATTTTTCTTTTAACTCGTGGAACCAAACATGATATGCAAGTAGCAGCAGGTAAGTACCGTTTCTCTTTTTTTTCTCATACATATCCTTAATGGCAACTGTGGACTTTGATCTGTTATAACATGAACAAAATTAATTGATACCCCATTTGAAATGGTTGGAAAACAAAACAATTAGGTAAAAGGAAATAAATGTGAAATATTCTCAAGATAGAAGCAATAAAATCCACGATTTTTTTACCTTAGGAAAAGAAAAGTATGATAATAGCAAAGGCACATATCTAGCTGTAAGCCGGTTATGATGCATTTAAGGCACATGAACTATGGTACACAGAATTGAATTCAAAATAGAATTCATAGGCCTCTCTTTATTATGAGCGTTATCTCCATCTGCTTGTGGTAGCAGAACCTATTTAATTCTCACATCAAAGATCACAACCAGTGACCTCTATATAAAGCTACCACCCAACTTATTACTTTTTCATACCCACATATCTACTGAGTTCAGTGTTAAACAAACGTATTTACCAAGCATTGGGGTACTGTGATTTGTACACACTGCCACCACCCACATGGACCAAAGGGTTTTTGGTTCTTCTATGTTTCTATGTTTTCTTACGTTAATCATATGGAACGACAACGTTGTTGTTGTTCCACAAGCTGAGGCTCGAGCGTTTTTTGTTTTTGGTGACTCGTTAGTTGATAATGGGAACAACAACTACCTACTCACCACTGCTCGTGCCGACGCATACCCTTATGGCATTGACTATCCCACTCACAGGGCAACTGGTCGATTCTCCAATGGCCTCAATATCCCGGACATAATCAGTTGGGTCCCTAATTATGTCGCTGTTCTGATTAATTGTTTTATAGTACCTTTCAACTATGTTTTTTTGTTTTGTGATGTTTCAAAACTCTTAATTATTTCATAACCTAAGCTACATTTATTGTTACTTAATGCATGATTAATATGCTTATGAGAAGTGTGTTATGCAAATAGGCGAGAGGATTGGGTCAGAACCCACGTTGCCCTATCTGAGTCCTGAGCTCAATGGTGAGAGGCTACTCGTTGGTGCCAATTTTGCTTCTGCTGGAATAGGAATTCTCAATGACACTGGAATCCAGTTTGTAAGCCAACATTTTTTTTTCTCTCATTCATTTCAACAAATGTTTTACATTTTGACAGAAATTTACTGAAAATCTCAAGTTTTAGTAGTTTTGTTTCTTATTTAAACAAGTCTACCTCCTAATTTAGTTGTGTTAAAGAATGAATTTTGTGTTAAAATAACACTTTTTTAACAACTAATTCAACCCTAAAAATTTGGTTTTTAATTTTCTTGTTAACTATGTACATTTATTTTAAGCAATAATTGCGATTAACAGATAGACCCTTGTTTTTGCATTATTTCATTCTAATCACTCAATTTTCTCTCACTTCCTACTCTTGTAGCTTCCCACCATTATAGAGTCAAAACCCTACATGTGATTAAAATATTTTTTATAAATAAAAATATTATGTTGCAATGAGTTAGTTTCTAAAATTAAGTTAAAAATATAAATTTTCAAACAGTTGTTTTTATAATCATTAGTGAATCTATTGAACCATCCTGTTAGACTATCCGTAACAGTCTAGTCTTCGGAAAACAAAGGTGTCTTAAACTAACTGTATACAAACTTTCCTTAGTATTTTTCTTGAAATCTTAAAATTTCCTGTTTAATCAAGAGAAGGGACCAATTACGAGGAAAATATGTGTTCCTGCGGAAGCTAGTTTGATAGATAGTGGCATTGAATGAATAGGGCATTAAAAATGGTATATATTTGCAGATAAACATAATCCGAATCAGCAGACAATTACAGTACTTTGAGCAGTATCAACAAAGGGTGAGTGGACTAATTGGAGCAGAACAGGCTCAACGACTTGTGAACCAGGCCCTGGTCCTCATAACTTTAGGTGGAAATGATTTTGTTAACAACTATTTCCTGGTGCCATTTTCTGCAAGATCACGCCAATTTGCACTCCCAGACTATGTCGTATACCTTATTTCCGAGTATCGCAAAATTCTTCTGGTATATATTCTCTTCTCTTGCTGTTATTATACTATTATTTTCTATCATTCCTTTCAAAGTACGTTTGCCATGCATATTATCATCGTATACACAACTTCCACGAACTTGCCATCCGAAGGAGTAGTTAACAACTTTAGGCGAGGAACACTTAGATTGGGACTAAGTCATGCTCATTTTTCATACAATTTTAATTATCTTTTTTTTTCGAACTATTTGCTACTTAAATATTTCATGAAGAGAAGTTTAACTCTTAGTGAATCTCATAAAATGATATTATAAGTGAGGGCTGCATCTAATATATCTTTTCACTTGAAAATTGAAGGCCTTGAATTTGAAATTAATATTTGTAGGTGATTTATCAGTTAAATTTATATAATTATAACTATAATAGTAACTAAGTGTACGTCTAATTCAATATTATCAAATTTATATATTTAAGTGGAAACTCTTATGAATAAAATGATATTTGCACCACAAGTTTATATTTGAGTAGAAACTCTAAAATAGTCATGTTACTAATTCAAAGTACTCTTTCGATTTTAAATTTTATAAATTTCTCGCCAAAACATAATTATAAAAAATGCTATCTTAATTTTAGTATCTGCAAATTAAATAATTCATTATCAATAGTGTTGTTATGATTATGAACGACTACGAAAAATAACGTGAACATAATTTTCTTAGTTACAGATATGTTAATTAAAATAAATAAAAAAATGTTAAGCCCTTAAATAGTCTTTTATAATATTTTTTTTTTTCATTTACGGCACTTTGATGTGTTTTCCCTCCCTTCTCTTCTATAGTTTACCTTAAGGATTTTTCATTTATTTATATGTACATCTTAAGGATGCCGTATTTTATTGGTAATAATGTAAGAAAATAAGGTTTATAGAGTAATTTTAAAAGATAAATTTAAAGTGAAAAAAAAAAAAATTGTGGCCATCGTTGATTTTTGAGAAAGTGTCATGTTTTATTTTATTTTTATGCATACAGTGAGACTGGTTGTATTGCTTTATGATAATAATACTGGATGCCATCTTCTAATTAAGTGATGGTCTTCCTTTTTCCACTCTTTACCATCTCCTTTTATTATTCAATTTTTAATTAAATGCTTTTTACATCATGTTCATTTACAAATTTACCTTTCAACGATATTTTTTAGAATATAGTGTTCGAAAGTGTAAAAGTTTACTATACTTTAAAACCAGCACACCTAAAAGATATCTGTTAGAATTCATTTGCAGTACTTACTAGCTAGTAACAACGCTTGTGGTTCTTGGGTAAATAACAAGACATGTTGATTAATTGTGTCTCAGAAAAAAAAATACACGACAAGGACAAGACCTGTCAAACACGCATAAAGATATATATAATATTTCTCCCAGTGGACTTAATTTGTGTTAGACTTCAGGCACTGATTAATGATTGACAGTATAATATGGTGGGAACTTAATACATATACGTAATGAATAATTTTACAATGCATGTGTGCTTGTTGGAAGCAAGTTGAGTTATGGTATGGTACGAGGGGTTGTTGAAGGCATTGAAGATTGATTCATTCTACCTGTTTATAGACATTAATGTAAGAAGCATGTGGGGTAACGTACCATAAATGTAGAATTAATGTGTCATAACTCCTGATCTCTCTCCTGCACCTAGTCTTTTTGAGGTATATGCATATGGCAACTGTTAAGCAAACCAATAAATAAATGGTTGTATATAGGAGTATTTCTGGTAGTACTAGTACTACATTGTTATAATAATGACTCTTATTCTGATGCATGCAGAGGCTTTATGAATTGGGAGCAAGACGAGTTTTGGTGACTGGAACGGGGCCATTAGGTTGCGTACCTGCAGAACTAGCACAGCATAGCAGAAATGGGGAGTGTGCAGCAGATCTGCAACAAGCTTCTGCCTTGTTCAACCCCCAACTGGTACAGTTGGTGAATCAACTCAATTCTGAAATTGGTTCAGTAATCTTCATTTCTGCTAATGCCTTCGCATCCAATATGGATTTTATCAGTAACCCTCAAGCCTACGGTATGTACAAACACTTTCTCTTCTGTTTTATCAATTTTATATATATATATGCTCATTGCATGTCCTAGCTTAGAAATGAGTTAGAAATTAATAACAAATCATTTTTACAATTTAATTTAGGTATAAAATAATAGCCAGACTGTTTTTTCTTTTCTTTTAAAAATAATTATGCATTTTTTTAAAAAATAAACCCTATATTTTCTCCGGGTAATGGTTGGCTTAATGCTTTGAAGTAGCAATTAGTAAGCTATGAGTACGTTATACTAATATTTGGGAACTTAGAATCAAAATTACCAAGAGATTATTATATTATTATTTTAAAACAATGATAAGATTACTTATTTTAAAACAATATATAACAAGAAATTTTTGTTGAGGAGTGTGGTGTGAGGAGTTATTTCTATATTGATTATCATGAGGCTGATCACTAATAGATGAGACCCACATAAATAATGTCTTGTTATTCTCAGTGAAACAGTGGTGTCCCATTTTTAAATCCTTACCAAAACTTTTGACAAAAATTAAACTAAATGTTTTAAAATTGAAAAAAATATTAAAATAATAAAACGTATAATTTTTTTTTATTATATTTCACCATTGCAAACGTTATTTTTTAACATTTTAATTTATTTTTGTGAATTTTGTTATGGCATACAATTTTTAAAATTATTTTTGTAACTTTTATTCTAATATAAGAGTTTTACTATTTACACTCTAATTAATATTTTATTTTATTTTTAATAAACATATTTTTTAATCTTATAATTTAAAGTCGTAAATGTTATATCATGTGAGCATATAGTTTAATAAAGAGGTTTTATATAAACCCAAATTTTTACCTTATATTAGAGACTGTAAAATGTTTTATAATGTTATTTAACTAATTATATAATGCCACATCATTAATTAAAAAAAAAAGCTTTGAAGCACTTGTTTAAGGAGTCAAACTTTTTAACGTGAGAGTGCATAATATCAAAAGTTAAACTAATATTGGTGGTACTTACTAGCTTTATTTATTCTCTTTATATGTTAGAAATGCCACAAATGTAGTCGCGTCAAAATTAGTTCTGATTTCACGTATAGATTAAATTTAAACGGGTGAGTTAAATTAAATAAGAAAAATTATTCATAAATATGTATGTTTACATAAATAATTTAATTTTAAAACTACATCAATTAGTAAAGTTTAATATCATGCTAATATATTGTAGAAATACATTTATTTTTCTTAAAAAATAAGTCTTGTACGAAATGAAAAAGGTATTTATAAACATAAACTCTGTAAATAATGACCATTGGATTAAAAACTGTATACCATGCAGTTACTCGTTGGGAACATAAGGGGCCCAAATTAAATGACTTTTGAAGTGGTCTGGGGCCGACTATTTAGAGAAAAGCAAACCAGCCATTTTGTTATTTTTGTTTTCTCTTTTCACCATTAATTATTAATAAATATTTTTTTAAAAAGCACAAGAATAAAAGATAAAAATATTTATGTTAAATGGAATTTATTTTATTTAGATTAAAAGAATACCACTTGAGAAAATTTAGCTGAATTTTGTGTATACCAAAACACATGCTCGGATCGAGACAGAGAAAATAGAAGATAGGAAAATTGTAAAAGAAAAAAATACAAAAATATAGCATTAAAACAGTTAAAAATATGAAAAATGAAAAATGTTAATTTTTTTAATATTAAAAAAATTGGGGAAGAAAGTTGATATATAATAAATTATAAAATATAATTATAAATAGTAATAAAATATTAGTAAAGTAATGAATTCTGTTTTAAAATATAATTAATTAGTATACAATTTTTTTTTCAAAATCAACGTTAAAGAGTATTAGGGAAGAGATTATCATTATATATATATTGTATTTTACTATATAATATTAAATAATAACTTTTATCTTAGTTTAAAATATATTGTAACTCTAGTTTATATTTTAAAATTTTTTATATTAAATAATTTCTAAAAAAATATTTTATAAATTATTTTTAAATACATATTAAAAATATTTTAATCACATTAATTATATTTATCATAAATTTTTTATTCAAATTTACTCACAAAAAATACTGAGAAGATCTCCTAATAATAAGATCCGAAGTAAATTCATATAAAAGATTCACATTACTTTAAATTTAAAATCTTAATACAATAAATTTGTTAATGAATTTGTAAGAATTTTTTATATATTACTTAATTTTTTTATTTTCATTTAAAGTAAAATTTAAGGTTTGGAATTTAAGATCTAGATTCAATTTTTTTTTTTTAAATATAGTTCGTGAAAATAAACCAGATAACAACGGTAACACGTAAGATTATTGTTTCAATTTCACGTAATAACTTAAATTTTGGGCATTGTATTCCCATTTGGAAGGTTTGTTTTCCCTTTTGACCGAACTTACAAAATAAAAGTTAAAAGTTTTCGTGTGTACTGAGCAGTGTGATAATAATATCAGCTCACTATAACACCACATAGCATATTGATACTCTCCTCAGAATAAGTACCGATTACATATTATTTGGCACAATTGTTATAACAGAGAACAAACATCAACTAAAAGTTTGTGTGGCTTTAGAAACTATGGATATTTAACTAATTAGGCTCATGAAAAATGCAGGGTTTATCACCTCAAAAGTGGCATGCTGTGGTCAAGGACGTTTCAATGGGATTGGACTCTGCACTCCAATCTCTAACCTCTGTCCAAACAGGGATGTCTTTGCATTTTGGGATCCCTTCCATCCAAGTGAAAGAGCAAACAGATTAATTGTCCAAACCTTCATGATTGGAGACACCAAATACATGAACCCAATGAATCTCAGTGCCATTATGCATTTGGATTCAAGGACCTAATTATTCTCTTCTTCCTACCATTCTCACATACATTTTCTACTATATATTTCATTGTTTAAGCTGTATCCTTACAAATTATTTGATGTCATGGGATTGGTAAGTCCATGGTTTGTCATTGAATATCCCACTTTAGGGTTTGTATTTTGTGGCCCATTTATGGTTTTGGGTTGAGATAATTTGTGGGTAGAGGATAAGCCCAAAACCTCTCTGGGCTTGAAACTTATAGTGTAATAAACTTAGGTATATGTAATGTACTAGGATTTTACAAAACTATTCCATGCAAACTTTAACTTTGATTCATATGCACTTTCTTCAATTCATTGCAAGGCTTTATTTACATTAAACATTCAGAAAATTAATGCTTGACACCTTTTTATATTTAATCTTTTTTCGGGAATTCATTTAAGTTAGTTTGTCCACAAAAAACAATTTTTTAAAAATGGTATGCAGAATGACACATGTTTAAATAAGGATTTATACTTTCATTAATGTAAACATATGTAAAATCTGGTTTATATGCTTTGCTATACTAAACTTCAAGTTTAATTGGAGCACTGGAAACATCAATTATTGGGCCCAGGTCATAAAAGTGATGATTTGATATAAACATACATATAGGCAATTGCTTTCTTGCACCTTGACATTTGCTTCCTACACTCCATCAAAATATATAATGGACACTTATAGCCTTGTCAACGAAGACAAAAAGAGTTAGAGTATTTCGGAAAACATTTTTTAAAAGAGACTGGATTGTGGGGGTATGAAATGCTTTACGGAAAATATTTTCTGTAAGAGATTTTTGTATTATGAAAAATGTTTTTCGTAAAAGGTTTTTGTATTATAAAAAACGTTTTTCGTAAGAAGATTTTGTATTATAAAAAATGTTTTCTGTAAGAAAGTTTTGTAACGTTTTTCATAATACAAAACTCGATTCTCACACCCCATCTTAAGAAAAATGTTTTTCATAATACAAAAACCTTTTACAGAAAAAATTTTTGTAAGGCATCCACAACCCATTCCAGACTTTGTTTTCTGAAACCCATTTTCAAGATACAAATATTGTAACAACCTTATACCCACTTTGCACCCCCTACTTAATGGAAAAACAGAAGCCGCTTATCTCTCACTCATAATAAAGCTGCTAGAGAAACTTTCTTTATAACACCTACCATTACGGTCATAGAGAACGTCCACATCACTTAACAACATCCATTGCACCACTGTCCTTCTAAATATTCTCACAAGAGTGTTTCTAATATTATGATATTTTGATGGGTGCAGAAAGAAAATGTGGGGATGTACAATACCGATACATATAATGTAAATATGCCTCAAGACCTTAGCAAATTGGGCGGGGGGGCGGGGTAGGAATCAATACCGATACATAAATGATGTATAGTAATATGTTCAGCTTACAATCCTTTTCCGGAAATTAAGAAATATAATATTTTTTCTGATTTTGATTATTTTTTTATTAAATTTTGTATTTTATTCTTTTCCTTCCTAAGTTAAAAAGAAATAAACTAATAAAAAAATAAGTGAAATAAAAAATATTAGTTAAAAAGTAATTAGTGTTATCTTGTAGATTAATTAAAGATTTATGTAAAAGAATTGGAAATATAAATAAAAACGTTATTAGTATTGTCTTACGAAAAACATGAGACTATACAGGAGGAGGGAGTATGAAATTATCATCCTTAATATTCCTCAGTATGCTTAGCATAAGTAAAACGGTTGAAAGATTAGTTTTTAAAAAAATTAAATTAAATTATAAAATTGTTTTACGAAGCTGAATTAGACTGTGTAGAATAGTTTATTTAACTAATTTTATGTAAAAAAACTAAATTGTATTATTATAATTGTTGAAATTATAGTTATTAAACTACATCTTATTGAATTAAAACAAAAATGGAAATTGATGCTTCAATAAACGTACAACTTTTTCTTAACAAAATTATTATAATTATTAAATATTTTTTTTTGCTGAACTAAAAGGAAATTATTAGTTCGATAAACATATAATTTTTGTTAATAGGATAAATGCTGAAAAATGATAACAAATTAAGAAAGTAAAGGGCAATGGAGATGTATTATTTTCCACCAGTAGAATACTAGAAATCAATGAGTTGAACTGAAATGAATTGTGTAACAATTAAATTAAAAAAATAGTTTGTCCAAATCAAACTAAGAAATATAGTTAAAATAAACTGAACTACGTGAAGTATTTCCCAATTTAATTAACTATATTTTACTTTTTTTCAATTGAAATATTATTTTTTCACAAATTAAAATAATTTAACTATATTACTTACAAATTTATTACACACTAAAAGTGAATACATAGAGAATTTATTATTATATTTATTTCAACTCAAAGTCGTGTATGAATTAATTTATTACCAATATATAGTCTTAATCTTTTATCGATAAATTATATCTAATAAACTAATATAAATATTACAGTCTCAATATACAAATAAATTATATTCGAAAAAATACTTTAAAGAATCGACAACTTCAAGAGCTGCTAGTAAATAATTATATAAATAATTTTTTAATTCTCGTAATAGTTTAAACAATTCACTAAACTATTGCAGTTCAATTTTCAAAAATTAAACTAAAAAAGTAGTCTAATTTAATTTTTTCAGTTTAATTTTAATAAAAATGTATAGTATAGTATAGTTTAATTAACTACTTCTTTAGTTTAGGTTTTTACACTCTGAAAGAATTTGACTCGTTCGTGATAAAAAAACATAATTAAATTTTTTAAATATTAATTTCCTAAGAATGTTTCTCTAGAACATCTACATCCATCGTAATTCGTCATCTAATATAACATTCTTAAGATTAAAATTAGTAAAATAATTTTAGAAGAATTGCATAAAGAAAATGGAAGGGTCTCTGTGAAGGGAAAGAATCTAAAACTGGTGATGCTGGATGAGGGTCGCTGAGACCAAAACGCCACCCTATTTATGATCACATGTACATGTGTTTGTTTTTTCGTCCCCACCCATAATCCAATCCTTATTTAGGGAAAACACCCCCTTTTTGCTTCACATATTGTTAGCTAACAAATGCACAAATAAATAGTATTATTTGAACATTATTTGATGTTTGATGTTGAAATTCTAAATCATCCATGATATGACTGATTGTAAAGCGAAAAGGAAAAAATTTAATGATTACTCATGAATAAGCTCGAATATATCTGGAACCAAATCTTGTCTATACTTAAAAAAACCTGTTTATTTTCTTGGGTTACAATTTCTTTCTTTCTCCTTTATAAATATATATTTCTCACATCTTCCTAAGTTTTCGGTGCTTAAAACAACTCACGGTTTCCCAATAAGTCTGTGTGATGATATTGTTCTCATACTCAACAACACTAATGAAACTAAAGTAACTTGACCTAAGTGCCAATGAGGAAAAAATTTTATTTAAAAGAGAGATGGTTAAGAATTCATATGTAAGTTTAAATCTTATTATAAATAAAAATAAAAAAGTTAAATAATATATAACACAAAAGATCTACATGTTTGTTATTTTTTAAATTAAAAGTTTTAAAAAATATGAATAGAAGATTCCGTATAAGAAAATTAATATTAATTATATTATTCTGTTTTTGTGACAAAACCAAATTTTCATTAATTATTAGGTTATTTTGTTTTTATGACAACATCGTAATGTAATATTTTTATTTGGTTTTTTTACTTAGATCTGCTTGTATATATATTTATATATCTACTTTTTTTAATATAAAAAATAGAAAGAATATTTTTATTTTAAGACAATGATTGATACTAGCAGAAAAAGTTACGAAAGACAATATATTTTTAAAATCTGTTGTTATTATAAAAAGACAAAACAGATGATTGATAAATACTATAAAAAAACATGATTTTCTACTTTATTTCAAATTTGAAATCAAAATATAAATTATAATAATAATTAACAAAATCATAAAGGTTTAAAGTCAAATATTTTTGTTCATCTTTTTATTTTATAATATAATATTTATTTCATAGTAAAAAGTGATGAAAATATATAAATTTTGACTAAGATTTCGTTCTTATAGATTTCATTGTTATAAAGTCTTTTAAGAAGTTGATATTGATTTCATTGTTATAAAGTCTTTTAAGAAGTTGATATTGATAGTGTGAAGATTTAGAAGATTAGTGTCTTAGTTGAAGCTCTTATATGCATTAGGTATAAGTTTCAAATGATGTGCAATAAAGAAACTAGTTCCACAACTAGCTAGACAACGAAGTTGAGATAGCAAAATTCTAGTACTCAATCTGCCTGAAATAGTTCTTGTCTTAAAAACTTTTTTCTTTTTTATCTTAACCGGCTTTTGGAGCTACCCTGTATTAACTATCTACTTTCTCATCCTCACATTAATAAATGTCCCACACTTCAATTCCATTTCTCGGTAAAATACTACCCACTAAGGAAAGAGTCAAGAAAGTTACATCTCTCTCTTACTACCTATAAATTTTTTCGAGCAGGGTTAAATTAAGTGGCCAAGATTTAATTCCACCATTGATTTAGCTAGTTTTTGCTCTGAATCAAAACTTTTATACCATGATTTACTATTAACTAGGTTTATAATTTTTACAGACATTTATGCAGACCAAGAGTTTAAGAAAAGCGGTAACATAGGAGCCGCTATTAACACTTCTCCCAAAATGAAGTTTCCTAATTCCTGATTGACGTAGTTCTACTGATCCAACATGTTGGTCTATTAATTTGTTAGCTGCAAACCTCGATAAATTACGTGCATTGTGCTATGCAATTGTGCAACTAACAAGGGATGTCATATAACATAAATTGCGTAGTTACTGAAGCATTATGTGTAAGAAAATATGTAACTTCAGTTTTTGCTTGTGGTTTGAGGAGGAAAGAACGTTAATATTTTAAACTCTGTCTACATAAGCGGCTTGAAATTATTTATGCTGGTTTTGGATGTTGAAATTGAAGGAAGGGTTTTTGGCTTCTGCTAAGACCACTCACTAGAGCAATTACTTGATGTACTTGCTTCTTATTGATTCGGCGGTTTGCTTTAAATCTGAAGAGGTGGTAGAAGAAAACATTTATGAATGTGGTTTGCGAAGATAAATCAACCTCTCAAGCTTTGTATATATAGGTCTTCCAATTGCCTGATGAAAACCACGAGTCAGCAAACCAAGAATCATATATACATAACAAACAAGTCACTCCACTCCTGTTTTGTAGCCATGACTAGTGTTTTGGTGTTTGGTTTTTGTGCTATAATAAGCTTGGTTGCAGCACCAGATTCTGTTTCTGCCCAACCAACAAGGGCTTTCTTCGTTTTTGGCGATTCACTCGTGGACAGTGGCAACAATGATTTCTTGGCAACCACAGCCAGAGCAGATGCTCCACCCTACGGCATTGACTTCCCATCACACAGACCCACTGGACGTTTCTCCAATGGCTTAAACATCCCTGATCTTATCAGTATGAAATCAAATCATGTTTTCACTAATGTTATACACTTGTTCATCCGTGCTTATCGTTTGCATGCATGGCCATAACTAGGCTTGCATTGTAACAATTCATGATAATTGCATGCAGGTTTGGAACTTGGTCTAGAGCCTACACTGCCCTATTTGAGCCCCTTACTGGTTGGAGAGAAGCTCCTGATTGGTGCCAATTTTGCATCCGCTGGGATTGGCATTCTCAATGATACAGGAATTCAATTTGTAAGCTTCACCATTAGTTTTTAGAGTGTATAAAATCAATTCATATATTCCAAAAGTTGATATATACGGTTGTTTTGACAGTTGAACATTATCCATATCTACAAGCAACTCAAGTTATTCCATGAGTATCAGCTAAGGTTAAGTGCTCACATTGGTGCTGAGGGAGCCAGAAACCTAGTGAACAGAGCACTTGTCCTCATCACTCTTGGAGGCAATGATTTCGTCAACAATTACTACTTGGTCCCCTATTCAGCAAGATCTCGCCAATTTTCTCTTCCAGACTATGTGCGCTATCTCATATCTGAGTACCGCAAAGTTCTGAGGGTATGCATCATCAAACACAACAGTTACATCTTTGAATGATTAATCATTTTGTGTTGTTGTTTTGGACATTTAAAAGCATGGAAATAAAAAAAAAAAATGGCTATATTTCACGTACATGGCATTGGAAATCATGCGTATCGGGAACATGCATACGATAAAATACAAAATCAATGTGAATTGTAGAATAGTGGTCAGTCATGTTTCTGAAGATGTTCTGCTGCAGTGCTGCTGCTTGTACTTGACACTACCTACCAGTGTTACTGTGTGTGTGAAAGAATGTGCATTAAGCAAAAGACGTGGGGTTGGTGAGGGATACCAAATCTGCTTTCTCACTTATATTTATGACACAAAATATTAGATATTTCTCCCTAATGTACCATGAATTAAGTGTTATATATCAGCTAAATAATTAGCAGAAATAGATAGATAATGCAGTATGGTTGAAAACATGCAGAGGCTTTACGATTTGGGTACTCGAAGAGTTCTTGTAACGGGAACAGGACCAATGGGGTGTGTTCCTGCGGAATTGGCCATGAGAAGCAGAACCGGTGCTTGCGATGTGGAACTTCAGAGAGCTGCTGCATTATTCAATCCCCAACTGGTTCAAATGTTGAACGGACTGAATGAAGAAGTTGGTTCCCATGTTTTCATTGCTGCAAATGCCTATCGCATGCACATGGATTTCGTTTCCAACCCTAGAGCTTATGGTAAATGCACCCTCATGCAACACTTAAATTTCAAATTACATGCTTCTTCGAAAACATACATTAATGTCATAATATGTGGAAAAAGACATTGTTTGCTAGGTTCCTATAAATGTTAACATAGCTGTCAAAGGTTGTTTTCAAATGAAGCCCAATAAGGCCGTTAGAAATGTTTTTGGGCTTGCAGGATTTGTGACATCGAAGATAGCTTGTTGTGGGCAAGGGCCATACAACGGGATTGGACTGTGCACACCAGCCTCAAACCTGTGTCCAAACAGAGACCTTTACGCGTTTTGGGATCCATTCCATCCGTCAGAGAGAGCAAACAGAATCATAGTCCAACAGATTCTGAGAGGCACCACTGAATACATGCACCCCATGAATCTCACCACTATCATGGACCTCGATTCCAGGATTTGATTCATCGTTTTCCTCACAAAGTCAAAGGATGTTATTTATATCTATATATGTGTGTGTCCCTAAGTTTGTTTTATCTTCTTGTCATCATCATTCCCTAGCTAGTGTGCTTTGTGCTGCAAACTTGTTTTATCTTGTACTTCTTTCTCCCTCCAATTGTTATCTCTGCTGGAAGTAATTTTGGTCTCTCATCACCAATAAATTTATGTTCTTCTCTGTCATTCCTTTCTGAGCATTATTTCTGCCTCTAATTACTTACATTTTCTGAAAAAAAAAAAAAACCAATGCTGATCTAAACAACAAGCTCATCTCTGACTACATTTTCCATATTTAATAAAATCACATCTCAATTGCTTTGTTTAATTCAGATTTTTGTCACCGAAAACCAAAACTATACCTCACTTTCAAAACATAAAATTTTGAATAAGTTTTCTTAAGAGTGAACTCTTCCATCAATTAACGTAAAAAGTAGTTTAGAAAATAAAATTTATTTTAAATGAGATTAAAAAATGAAATATTATTAAAATCATTAAAGAAATAAATAATTAGAGCTGTTTCCTCCACTTCTCCTCCCTTGTATTTGTATCCCGGTTGAGAAAGAGAACACTTTTGCAAGCTTTTTACTATAAATTGTTTTGAATACAATAAGCTAACTGAAAATGATTGTGATTTTTGTGATCACAAAATTTTTTATAGACTTTCGAAATTTAAACGGTTAATGAGTACGAGACCGCATTATTCAGCAGCAAACTTCATTATAACAGATATCACAAACTTCACTAACAAGAAGTGTTATTAATGAACCTTATTAAAACTCAATTATTAAAAATATGCGTCTGCATTCTTCACCCCTCTTTAAGTTAAGGGAATTGGAAAAATTTATGATTGGAATATGAACTATAAAAGTTATTTAATGTAGTAGTTATACCATCACAAGCGAAAATCTAACTAAAACAAAGACTTTGACTTGTCTTCGAAGGATTGGCTAAATGCTGGTGATTAATCATGATAAATACAAAGAAATATGTAAAGGAGCAAGGACAAAATTTAGATCTCATATCTTAAATGTTAGTTTTATTTAATGAATTAAAATCGAAATATTACTTCGATAAACCACGTGGTCTTTTACACAAGACTTATTCCACAAAATGACTGATGAGATATAAAATTTTGATTGAAGAACAACCATAGGAAAAAAGTGATTGTATCTAAGTTCTATTCTTTTTAAAATATTAAAAATAATGATAATTATACAGCATATACAGACAGAACAATCTTACGTATGCAAAGGGTGTGGATATATGTGAAGGGTGAGTAAGCAGAAAAAAGTGAAGGCATGAAAGCTCAATTTACGTCTAAATCCCCACTAATGCATTAAAGATTGCACCAACCTCAGAAGTGCTCAAGATTGGTGAAATAAATATATAGGGGCCATGGTGCCCTAGCTAACTCATGTGGTGTGACATTAACTCAGCCTCCAAATACGTTATACGGAGTAAAATAATTAATCCAAATTAAATTTTGACCTTGATGTATGTTTTCGAAACCAAAGCAAAATAAAACCCAATTTCATTCACTTATTTATATTTGTAAGAAAATGTGTAGATTATGATGATGATGTGGTGCATTGCATGGGCATGTGAATTATATATACTTGAGTTGTGGGTTCTTACTACATAGCTAGGTTTGGGTAAGGTATAGGTTTGAGGAAGTGGGTGAGTGAGTTTGAATTGGTTGGAATTGAATAGCCTGCAATGTTGGTTGAAGCATCTCACTGGAATCAATTACAGAGAGATGAAATAAACACTTTTGTGATGGGAGAAGGGATGTTAGTTGAACCGTTTCTCCAGCCAAATTATGTGATGTTGAGGATATTAGGTGTAGAGTGGTTGGTATTATAAATGTCTATACAGCTCATACTGTGATTCTTATTTTAATCATATTTATATGTTACCATATACTCCCAACCCAAGTGGTCCTAATCATCATCATCATCAATCTTCCAAAGGATATCTAAAAAGTAAAGGGGTTCTCCCTATGCCCTACTATTTATCATCACTTGATTTAATTCTCAACAAAAAAATATAAATTACAAACTTCCAATATTTTTGTTTTGAGATGTGGACTAGAAAAAAAAAAAAAAAAATCATGTTGATCGGTCTCTAATGCTACACATTCCATATTTGACTTGTCTAGGTCTAGGTCAAGTCCTGTAGTTAATGTTCCTTTTGGATTATACTTTTTATAAACAGTAAAATATGTATGTATATATTTACAAGAACAAGAAGATCAATAAGTTTTATAACTGAGTTTAATATACTTATCAAAGTGCTTTTAAAACTCACTTATACTTCTAAGAACTTTGTAAACTCATTACATACTTCTTCCTCTCGAGTCATATATACTTTTTTTCGTGAGATAATTATTAATGGTTTAGATAATTACTTTAGTAAATAATAGACGAATTAAATTTTTTAATGAATGATAAATAGGTTGTTTATCTAAATATACAAATTCATATAATCTTTTCCTTTCATGGATCTTTTTTGTCTTGATTGAGAATCGGAGAAAAATATCTTTCCAAACCTAACATATAATGGTAAACAACCCTTTTATTGTTTGGAACTATTCAAAATATGATATGACGGTAGGGATTAATGTGAGTTTCACGTAAAAATAGGGAAAAATATTTTTTTCCCATATTTTTTCTTCCTTCCATTAATGAATGGAGATGTTTTTATATCGATGCAGAGATAACAAATACCTATATTTTTTATTTTCACTTTTATTTTGATGTTTATGTCATTTTTAAATATATTTTCTTTCCAATTTATATACAAACAAATAAAAAATATTATATCTTTCGTTTCATTGTTTTCTATTAAATAACTTAAAAATTATTCATTTTTTTAATTTTTAATTTTCACTTTTTTACACCAAACAGAAGAATACATACCCCTTAAATATATGCAATCAATTTAATGTTTCTGCACACGTTTCAATTCATGTTTATTGCAGCAAAACGTCATTTTACGTATTAAAAATTGCTTTTTCTGTATCAATTTAGGGTTGGTCCACTACACCTATTTACATATACATATATGAAAACACGGTTTACTGATTCATTAATGTGTTCCAATAACTGACAAGACTACCAAAGTCTCAATTTGGCTATATATACCACGCCTATAATTGGTTTGATTGAATTTAAAGTAACCTAAATTCTTTTACTATAGCTAACTTAAAAGAAAATTCGAATACATTAACTGTTGATATTAAATTCTGAAACCCTTTGAAATCGTTTAGATGGGAACTTTCTTTTTTTATCTGAAAATAATAAAATTAATGGAAGCATAAAAGTGCTTCAACCCTTTTACAAGTACACAAAACGTAGGTTCGTGGTTTTTTGACAAGATTGTTCCCAATACATTCCTACTCACACCACACCTCCTATCTCTACAATTAGAAACCTTACACAAGTATGATAAAAGAGCATTGACATTGTCCTAAAAATACTTTAAGTTATAGGTTGATTCAAACAATCATAGGATTTCTTCAAATACCAGAAGGTGAATTCTTTTCATTAAAATTTAAGAGTGAGGAGTGAATTGAAATTATTCTACCCATATTTTTTTCTAAATATAATTTTACAGAGTTTTTATAAAATAAAATAAATAATTTTGAATTTGAAGCAGAAAATGTGAAAAAGTGCGCTTTTAATGACAAATGAGGAATTGACACATTTCTCCAACCTCTGCTGGTCTGTTTAATAATTCTGTAGTGGTAGTGGTAGGCAAATAAAAAAAAAATAGCGAGTTTAGTGGTGAAATCATGGTGGATTAATTAGGGTGAGTTAAGTTAAATTTAAGTTGATATTTAAAGTTAAGATGTTTGGTTATTGATACAAAATATTTTTAATTGGGTCAAATTATGGTGGCATTAAGGTAATAGGGGAAATTGGTTTCGCTTCATTCAAATGAGTTTGAAGTTTAATTATAGTTGTTGTATTTTCTTTTGCTTTATTTTTATTAATCAACTTTGATTCATTGATCCGAACAATATTTTTTTTTATTAAAAAGTTATTGTTGTAATATTTGTTATTCAAACAAAAGTTTCTCAATTTATTTTAATCATGATTAGTTTTACAGAAAAAATAGGCAAATGTATAATCTTTTATGCCATCCAATATTAATCCACAGATCAAAAGAAAAAGAAAAACTAAATACAAAAAAAAAATATCATGTGAAGATAATATAATGCGACAAGGTCAATCCTACATAGAGTACATAGTTACCACTCATGTTAAATATACATTAAGAAGAAAAGAGAGACAGAAAAACAAAAAAGCGTCAAACAAGTCTTTATCATCTGAGCTTAACGGTTTGTACAGTTACTGTAAATAATTTTACACTGATAGTTTTAAAAAAAAATAAAATTGTCACATGATATTATTTCAATTAAATATTAAAATAAAAAAACTTTAACAACAAAAAAATGGGAAGTTTAAAAATAGTTAAACTTAATTAAGTTTTAATTAATTACAAATTTAGATATTTTCAATTAATTCTATATTTTATTTTTATTTAAATATTCGTTTGAATTTGTCATATACTGTTGTTTCCATTTTTTTCGTTTGACTTATTAATTAATTTGCTTCTTCTTTTCTCAATTGTGAATTCATTCTTGAGAGAAAAGTTGCAGAGAACATGCAGGATTAGTGTAGGTCTGGTTGTGAGGAAATAGTTACTATTTATTTTCAAAAAAACCTTTTAGGGAAATTAACGAAACTAATAATTATTTTTTAAATAAGCTAAATTAAATAAACGCTTTTAGATGAAATACTGATAAAAAGAAAAAAACTAATCAGCCAACAAAATTAGGTTAAAAAGTACGACAGATAAAGTGCGTATAATCTATAGCAAAATATTATCCCTTAGAGTCCATTAAAATCCTTGTAATGGATGAATAAGATGCTGAATTAGGTTATGTAATAGAATGATAAAACAGATAGTACTAATGAGTATATTTGTTTAATTCATCAAAATTGGCAATGTAGAGGTAGTTTAACCCATCAGTCTATTTCAATCTGTCTCTAATAGATGTGGATAAACTTGACAAACAAACATTTTTTTCTTAAACTGTAATTTGAAAGTTCACTTGTTAAGGATAGGATGTTTAATGTTAAAAAGTCATAAATCTAATATCATTAACCTTTTTTTTTTAAGTTTTTAATATTTTTTTTAAAGTGTACAATATTAACTTTCTAACTTATTAGATTTGTCCAAAAATCCACCCCGAATCAATTACAATTAATAGTTTAAATTCAGTATTTTATTTAAAATTAAATTATAAAAAATCAAATAAAGACAAGGATTATTATTATAATGGGGTAGAGTATTATACATTACATGAAGTCGAAATCAATTTTGGGATGAAAGACACATCGATTACGATTCTAAAGTGGATATAGATAATGAAACTTGTCGAAAGGAGCATCACTTAATTTATTTTCTAACATGGGAGTAGTGAGCTTATTTGAATCTGTCACAAGTGATGCTTGAACCATATAATTCAAATTAAAATATCAACTTTCATAGCATTAAAACTAAACAAAAAAGTGTTCTATTAGAGGATGTTGACAACAACCATCGGAGGAATCAGTGGTTAAATGACACAAACAACGACATAAATACACATCTTAACAAATATTTCCTAACAATATTCGTGGGAAGTGTCTCTCTCTATATACTTGCATTTTATATCAAATTAGAGAGACATGTTTTGCTCAGAAAAAAAAAAGTGCTTTTTTCTCAAACAAAAAATGGTTTGCAAGAAATTTTTATGTGGCTGTTTGCCTTTCACAAGCATTAATTTGAACGCCCCACCAAACTAAAACCCGCTAATTAGAACGTATGGATACTTTTCTTTGTGAAATTAAAATATCTACTGCTCTTTCATTGTTACACCAATTACCAGCTTGCATGTATGAACTAAAAAACACCCAACATTTTTTACAAACAAACACAAAGGTTTGTGAAATTGTGAGTAAAGAAACATTAGAAAACTTGGTGTGGCCCGTACATAGAGGAAAGAAACAAGCATGTACAGTACAAAATACAAAAGCCAAGGATAGTTTCATTTAATTGAAGTGGTAAATGTGTGTCAGTCCTCACCAATGTAACGAAACTGTCAGTTGTTCTTTTTGATCCTTAATGCTGCACAGATTTACATGTACTTCCTTTCTTTCACCTATCAAAAAGAGGGTCAAATCTTTCCCTCCCATTATCTAAGCTACTACTTCATTGTTTAGGGCTTCTTCAGGCACATGGGTGTTTCATTTTGGTTAATGCATCATGTCCCTCTCCCTCACCCCAAACACTGGTCAGACATGACCTCACAGCCATAATTTCCAATACATGCAACTACCTGTCCTTGCTTTTTGCAACGTGGGTCATTCACCTTTTTCTCAAAATCACATTTTCTCCATATTATATAACACCTCTTCCTCATTCCTCTTCATGCACGGACACCACACACAAATATCAAGTTAATATATATATATATATACACACACACATATATATGTGTGTGTCTGCACAGTTCTGATATATATATATATAACTTGATCAGTAGTTGCAGTTCAATATTCTCTTTTTCCTCGTCCATGGCTTGTTCTATGGCTCTTGTGTGTTACATTATTGTTTTGGGAATATCAGTGGTGGGGTTGAAGGGTGCAGAGGCACAACGTGCCTTCTTTGTGTTTGGGGACTCGCTTGTAGATAATGGCAACAACAATTATTTGGCAACTTCAGCTCGAGCTGATTCTCCTCCTTATGGCATTGATTACCCAACCGGAAGACCCACTGGCCGTTTCTCTAATGGCTATAACATTCCTGACTTCATCAGTTCGTTTTCTTGACTTCTTTTTTGTTAATTGTGGCTTTAATCTGTAGTATGTGTGCATGCTTGCTTCTGCCACGTGTATGCACATGTATATATAATATAATGTACTAGTTGCTTAACTCATTTTATTGTCATATTTATGTGCTCTTGTGTAGGTCAAGCTCTGGGGGCTGAATCCACATTGCCCTATTTAGATCCCGAGCTCAACGGGGAAAGATTGCTGGTTGGTGCCAACTTTGCTTCTGCTGGAATTGGAATTCTCAATGACACTGGAATCCAATTTGTAAGTGACAGTTGCGTGTGTTATGAAAATCCATGTTCAAAAGTGTCTAATTTTTCAAACATGGATACAGATATTCTTTAATTCAATGATTTATTTATATACAAAAATTAGCTGGGCAGATTTGAATCATACGTTAGGTTATTCATTAATGACATGTCTATTATGATATGTTTTAATAATTAAGATGGATAACGATTTAACAAGGTTTATTAATAGACAAAGACGAGTGATATTTCTATACCCTATTCCTTTATTCCAGTTTTAAATTTTTATGTGAAAAGACTCCCATCTGTTTCATTTAATTGACTAAGGGATTAATAATAAAGAAAGAAAAAAAGGCGGAAGAAAAACACGAACGAACCATTGACTCTACAGTGGTCGGTGCCGTCATTGGTTTGTGCGTAAAAATTATATAGATAGATTATTTATGTTTTGTCTATAATATTATTACAATTGCAGGTAAACATAATCAGAATATTCAGACAGCTGCAGTACTGGGAAGAATACCAGCAGAGGGTGAGTGCTCTCATAGGATCTGAACAGACTCAAAGCTTAATAAATGGAGCATTAGTCCTCATCACTCTCGGAGGCAACGACTTTGTGAATAACTATTACTTGGTGCCTTACTCTGCAAGATCACGCCAATACAATTTACCAGACTATGTCAAGTATATTATCTCTGAGTATAAGAAAATTCTGAGGGTACGTAGTTTCATACCCTTTATATAGGGTTTAATAGCTAGCTAGGTCTTTCTACTGACAAGAAACAATAACACGTTTTAGTACATGTTTGGTTAAAGTAATTAAGGTTGTTCATTATGATAAAAACGAACTTAGTGAACATTTGAAATTGAAATGGTGGCATGCATGTTTGTGTATATATTTCAGAGGCTATACGAAATTGGAGCACGTAGGGTGTTGGTGACGGGAACTGGTCCATTGGGTTGTGTGCCAGCGGAATTGGCCCAGAGAAGCGTAAACGGTGAATGCTCAGCTGAACTACAGCGTGCGGCATCCTTGTTCAACCCTCAACTTGTTCAGATAATCAGACAACTCAATAGCGAAATTGGTTCTGATGTCTTCGTTGCAGTCAACACGCAACAGATGCACGTTGACTTCATCAGTGAACCTCAACGATATGGTAAATACACTACTGATTACGCTTATACATACACTTCCTTGAAAGATTCTGTTGAAAGAAAATAATTTCCTAAAATTAATACATGAAATGTGCTATAAATATATGTGTATCAATGTTTAGTTAAAGTTCATAGTAGTTCATGCTCCGTTTCAGAAATAATTACTGTGTCACTTGCACTTTTTTATAACTGAAAATTTTTATCTCTACTTTGGGATAGAAGTGGATTTTTATTTAAAGTCATTTTTTCAAATTATTATACTAATGCTGATATAAGAGTCACGCAACTCACGTACATAAAGGGGACTATTTAATGGGATAAAGTTAATATAGGTAGATGCCACTTAATAAAGGCATGGCCACTGCATAATCATATATATAGGGGGAAATAGTTTCCTTTTCCTTTTCTTTCTTTCTTTGACATCATGAAACATCATGTGCTTAGGATTGCATATGTAGTTCATATTGAACTGCATCGCTGTCCAAACATATACAATAGAAAATTATGTTTTCACACCTAATTACTATTTGAACGTATGCAGGTTTTGTTACATCAAAAGTAGCATGTTGTGGTCAAGGACGGTTCAATGGTATTGGACTATGCACTGTGGCATCCAGCGTGTGCCCTGACCGTAGCGTTTATGCGTTTTGGGATGCTTTCCATCCATCAGAAAGGGCTAATGGCTTGATCGTTCAACAGATACTGTCAGGCACCTCAGATTATATGTATCCAATGAATCTCAGCACCATTTTGGCTTTGGATTCCAAGAAGAACTAGATCATCATCCATCATCAAGGAGTTCATCTTTTCTGTCTTGCAAAAAATCTACCTCTTATAGTTTGTGATTTATGTGTTGAAATTTGGTTTTATATAGTAATCTACGATTAAGATATAGAGTGTCAGTGAATAGTATTTTATTATGTTGTGGTGGATATGGATGACGGTATTTACAACGGTCTTGGTTCTCCTTCTCTTGGGAAGTACAAAAGAAATAAGGCATAATAATTGAGTGAATGTAATCTTCAATAATTTCTTTATAAATATTTTTCCGTGACCATCTTAAAATGGTTTATAGTTTTATTCCATGTGTTTAAGTTTACAAAACGTTTTCTAAATATCTAATTACTTGTATTCAGAAAAGAGAAAATGATATCCATCAAGCATTTTCTTAAATACTCAAGTAATTAAGCCAAACTAATGTCTAATTTTACTTTTCCTTTACTTTTACCTTGCCCCTTGCTGAGCAGAATTGGGCATGATATGATAGATACCCATTCACCTAGTACGGAACCAACCAAGGACCGAAAATGGCAGTCACTGAACAAATTAAACCAATATTGTTTGGTTGGAATTTTATGTTTTAAAATGAACTGGTTACAACTCTATGTCTTTCTATTACCCATAATGTCTAAATTTGATTTCTTAATAATCCGCCTAAATTTAGTTCCTAATATTTATTTATTAACATTAAATCTTAAAAAAGTTATTTACTACAGTTAATTTTTTGTTGGCTTTTCTTTAATGAATATTTCAAATTCAATCAAATTTTCATATTTTAAATATTTTAATTACTTTTTAATTATATTTCAAAAAAATCACCAAGTTTCTAAATAGTTATTAATGCTACCTTATATTATGTATTTAGATAATAATCAATAAATGAACATCATTGTGTTTATGAATACCATTAGGAACGATTATATTTTGATAATGAGCTGTCATAAATATGGTTCAACAAATTTATTTTTCTATCTCTATTCTTATTTAAAATGCAGAATGAACAATAAACCTGAAGAAATTTATCCTATTTCGGAAAATGAAATAAATTCTAAAAAAAATAGTATATCATAATTATAAAAAAAATAAGGTTATAAAGTTTGACTCGTGCATGCATTTTAAAAAGTGTTCAAACGTCATTTTATGATTTTGGAATATTTGACCAACTGTCCAAGTTAATAGAAACATTTTTTTTAATTCCTTTGGTTTTCAGTTAGACATTACGAAAATGGAAAACTTCAAAAAAAAATTCATAAAATTAAGTAAATAGTATTTGGAAGAACAATTTTAAAATGAAGAACTCATACTTCTAAACATGGATTTGGACTCGAATATTACATATCATATCATGCTTAAAAGCATATTTTTATTTATTGAAATTGTGCTTAGAAACATAATTTTTATTTTTAATGAAATTGTACTTACTTGCGTTAGTTTTATTTTTTAAAATTTTCATTCGTAGAGATATTCTAAAGAATAGGATTCATAAAAAAAATGCATGACTACATTATTAGTATTTGAAAAGGTTAAAATTTTAATAATTCCATGAGATTGTATATAAAGTTCTACTTTAAATTATTTTCATTGATTGTGTTTGGTTATACTATATTTAATTTAAAATCTTATAGTATTATAAATACGAAAGAAAAATAAGAATGAAACAAGAGTTAGACTCATATAAAAAGTATCATTTTCAATCTAAAACCTTAAGATATTGTGTTTGTTAGTCTTATTTCTTATATATTACTCAATTTTCTTATTTCTACATAATATAAAATTTAGACTCATATTTAAATATCTGACTCCTTAAGATATACAACTATGATAAAATTGAATAACATGTAAAGAAAATCTACAAACTTGTTAAATTTAAATTGAGAATCACATTAATTAAAAATTCCTCAATTTTTATAATAAGTCTCTTATTAAATTATAAGTCCAGAAGATAAATAAAGTCGAAAGCAATATAAAAAGAGCAAGTGTTCAAGCAAGAGGTAAGAATCATACATCTAAAGATCATTTTATAAAAAAGATAAATTATCATTTCTGTAAAGAAGTAAAATAAAAAAAAACATGAATTTCAACTTAGAATAATATTTTAATCGAAATAGATATTTTAGCTCTTTCAAAATGTTATTTATGAATATGATATTAAAAAGTAAACTTTAAAAGTAAACTAATCTTATAAAATGAGATTTTTAAAATGAGATTTGCACTCATTTATAAACTATTAAAAGATCTCATTTTTAGTCAATATAAGATTTCTATCATATGATTTATTTATTTTAAAATTATAGTTTTGTATATATTTTTCTTAAATTTATCCATTTATGTTTATCCAACTGAAATTGCACTACATTGATAATGAAAACACAACATTTTTTAAGATAAGTTCGTTTTCTTTTGTTAATTATACTCAAAGGACAGGCTGTTTTCTTTCTTTTTACTTTTTTTAGTATATGTCTCTGGACTTTCTTTCATCCTTTGCTCTTGAATGAAATTAAAAAGGATGTCAAAGTTTTTAGATTTTCAATGTCAATAATTGCTTCTCTATTTTCATTGCGTGGTCCTTTTGTGCTAACACTACAGACCAAGAAAAGTAAAACCTTCTTTTTATTGAAGTTTGTTAAAATATTTAGTTTGTAATTTGCACTTTTTTATTTAATATTTAGTACACTAATGTTTCCTTATTTTTTTATAAGAGTGTAATTAAAAAAGTAATGATTAATGCCATTTTAAATTTTAAAATAATATAAAAAATAAAAAAAAATCCCTTAAAATTTATAGATAAAATAGTAAAAGAAAATTTATAAATTAAAATTATATAATTTGAAATTTTAATTAAAACATTGTTGGTGCTAAAATATTTGGGCCTTAGAGCTTAAAAATCAATGCTATGTGTTTATGGCAATTGCTTCCTGCACCTCCCAATTGATTCGTGCACCCCATCAGTCATATATTATACCAAAATTGTCCTTGTCAGAAATGGAAAAGGTAAAATTGTTGGAGCTGCATTTTTCGGCGACAGCGGCGGTGGCGAATGTCGGTGGTGGAAGAGAAGGTTGTCTGGCAGCATTTTGAGGTAAGTGGGTTTCTGTTTGGGTGCTTTAATGGCTGTTGTAAGGGTGCAGAGGGATTGCTGAAATATGTTGTTAGGAATTTCGTTACGGAAAACGAAATTCGTAGGAGGTTACGGGGGTGGGAAATCGTTTTATGGAAAACCATTTCCGTAGTGGTGCAGGAGTGGGAAAAATGCTTACGAAAAAGTATTTCCGTAGTGGGGATGTAAGTGAAAAAGTGACTTACGGAGAAGGTTTTCTATAAGAGAGAGTTTTAATAATACAAAACCCTCTTACGGAAAATGTTTTCCATAATACAAAAATTCTCTTATGGAAAACGTTTTCCATAATACAAAAACTTCTTACTGAAAACGTTTTTCATAATACAAAACTCTCTTATGGTAAACGTTTTTCATAATACAAAAACCTCTTACGGAAAACGTTTTCCATAATACAAAAACC
>Ga0099825_1000980_pt1 | contig 34478 bp, 27 predicted proteins | sample SiratroredBW_FD_76838 | JGI IMG/M metagenome (GOLD analysis project Ga0099825, IMG submission 76838) | Root nodule microbial communities of legume samples collected from California, USA - Siratro red BW | ecosystem: Host-associated > Plants > Roots > Nodule | place: USA: California | collected...
AATAATAATAATAATAATAATAGTTGTCTAGTAACAGTCTTTTATTATCCTTGAATTTGGTAAAGGATCTTTCTCATTTTTGTTATTTTGGTTTTTGGGTTAATTAGTGGGTCTCACTTAACGTTTCATTTTCGCCAATAAACAATTAGAAAAATTGTAACGAAATGAGTTACGAAAATTTAAGTTTTCTTTATAATTACTGCTAACTATGATTGAGTTTCTCTACCATAGTTTAATATTAATTTAGCTTTTCTTCCAACATCTTTTTTTTCTTAACTCATCAAAGTTGTTCTGTATCTTCATCAGCGAAAAATGAGATGTGATAAATAATATAAAACAACAGAAGAAAAAAATCTAACAAAACTTGAGACCCAAGGACCTTCAAATAAAGCAAACCATCATGCATGTCAATGATCTTCATATTGCCATTCTTTGCCCAGATTTCAATAACTCGAAAAATGACCCTCTTTCCAAGCACTTCGACTACATACTTAAACTCTTTTTCTTACTACGTTGAAACACCACTTTCCTTACCAACAAAAACCCAGCATTACTCACAATTTTCTTAGATGCTGATTGCATAATCTTTCATTCCCAAAAATTAAATCAACCTATAAATCTCACTCTTAATACTTCGGCCCAATTGCATACCCACTAGTAGAAAATATAGATAGTTTGCATGAAGTTATAAAGTTTAAGCTTTATTTTTGCCGGTTATGAAAAACAGCACTTTTAACTTCTTTTTTCTTGAGTTCATAAAAAGATCGAATTGTAATACACAAAAATGGGGTTTTTAATGCTCATATTCAGTGTCAATCAAGCGAGAAGAGCAAATTTCTATAGACGTCAGGATAGGGGGAAATAAAATAAGACAAAAGTAATTGTTCTCGTCAAATTTACAACCAAACTGATTAATAAAAATATGATACATCCGAAAGCATTTCAGTGCAATTACATTGTACATGGGTTGCACTAGAGAACTAACATCATCAGAACAGATCACACATTCTCATCAAATTTACGAAGGCACGCCTTATCAATAAAGTTTACAAATGAAGATCTAACGATGAAACCAATCATAAAATTATTATGGTCTTAAAGAAGCACAAGAGGCTCACTGGTGCTACCATTAAAATTAATCTTGCAGGATTTGGGGATATGGAAACCAGCCCCTTCTAGACTAGCCTTCGTAATGAAAGGGCATGACCTCACGTCCAAATATTGCAGAGAACTGCACTTACCCACAATAATGCCTATACCTGTCACTGTGATCTTTGGACAATTACTAACCTTCAAAATCTTCAAACTCAAAGCAGAGTCCTCACTGCTTGTAAACTGAAAAGAAGCATCAGTCAACTTTTCACAGCAACCAATGTCCAGTGCCTCAAGCTTTCTGCATTGACTCAAAACACAGCTCAATGAAGAATCAGAAATGTTCAGACACCAATCCATCCTTAAATTTTTCAGGCTGCTTCCACAACCAGTAGCCAGCGACTTTATCGCATCAGCAGAGACATCCCGGCAACCACCAATGATCAAAGTCTCCAGATTACCACAACATTCGGCCAGGGTCAATATGGTTCCATCCCCAATTTTGTAGCAATCTAACAGTTTCAATGTCTTGAGAGAAGATGAACAAGCCCTACAAATACTAGAAACCCCAACATCACTGACATTACTGCATTTATTGATGTCTAGAGACCTGATCCTATGACACCCACTTGCAAGGTACATCAGTCCATTGTCAGTGATACTTGGGCACCCTTGCAATCCCAACTCCTCCAAACTCCGACAGTTTTTGGACAGAGCTTCTAACAACCCATCACTAACAAATCTACAACCAGTCATATCTAATATCCGCAAGTCAGAACAGCCTTTGGCAACAGCTGATAATCCCTTATCTGTCAGCTTTCTACAGTAAGACACATCCAACGACTGCAATAAGGAAAGCCCTTCACCAATAGCCTTCATTCCAGCATCTGTAATCCCTGCTTATTACACAATTGGACTCTCCAAATTAACTAACTAATAAAGGAACCCTTCAAAGGTGATAGTCCTTAACAAAGTTCTAAAGAACAGTCCACAAAACTGTGATTTCGTAATATAAAACATGGGTCCTTAATCACCACTCAAAAATTAGATAACATGACATTTCTAATGACAAAATAACCACAAAAATTGAAAAGATGGACACTTTTGTTTTTAGTCCTCTGTCCATAGAAGTTAATTTAGCAGAATAATATATATAGAAAAACAATCAACAGTCGTAGTAAATCAGAGTAGAGAAAATCAAGATTTGAAAGGCGAATCAGAGAAAAACGGGAAAGAACCTTTGCAATTCTGCAAATTGAGGATTTTCAAGCAAGTGAAGCTACTGGCGACGACGGCGAGGTCGGAATCGGTGACGCCGGGGAAAAAGGAACGCGAAACGGACTGAGAGAGGTCCAATTCGAGCAAGCGTGTGAACCTATCGGCCATTTTGCGGAGCATGTGCGGACCGGCACGTGCGGCGAGCTTCTTCCTTTCGGTGCTCTGCAACCGAAGCCACCGCTTGCAGACCAAACCGAAGGTTTCCTTGTCCTTCTCCGCCTCCACCCGCCCCAGGATGTAACGCATCTCGTCGTCCCTCAGAACGTCGTTTATGCAGAGCTCCGATCCCGATACGCCGTCGCCGTGGATGGAATTCGAAGCCATTGACGCAGATGAAACCCTAATCAGAGGCGTTTGGGAATGAGAAGAAGAGGAGAAGAGAGTGTTGATTGAAGCAGTGAAGAGTGAAATAAAAGAGAAGGCATCATCATGATTCTTCAAAATTACGATTCGCAACAACAAAATAATAATAATAATAAATTCCAATAAAATATATGGAATATCCATTTAAATTAAAAGGGTCTTTGTACTTTAATTTTAAACATTTTTTTCAATTTATAGTTTTTAAAATCCCCAATTTGATCTTAATTTTATTTAAAACAAATTAATTGATATGGTGTCTTGTGTTACAATTATATTAATTTGGTTAGAAAAGTGACAATATAGTAAAATAAAAATCTAAGCTTGTTTGATCACAATAATTTGGAAATTAATCAATTGGTCATTAACCGTAATGTTTTTTTTTAACTATTTTTTTTGTATTCATCTTCTTTATGATGATGTGTGATGTAATTTTGCCTTCAAATTTTTACTAGTCACTAATTTATTTAGAGAATATATAAGATTATTAAACACTAAGGACATAAACCATGATTATGATTAGGTATTATTTGTTTTTTTATCCACTATTATCTATAAAGGCAATTGATAAATTCTTGTAATTTGTATCTTTGGCAATTATTACAAATAATTTATCTCCATATTTTTCCTTCAAATCACAACCATCTATCATTATAAAAGGTTTGCATGGTAGTTGAAATGTTTGTTTACATCCATATAAACATACATGGCATCAATCATGGACAAATTGAATGTGTGCCTATCAAAACTAACCTATAAGTGTTTGTAGTAAATGATCTTTTATGATAAAACACAATATGATGATAATAAAAAATATTATTTATTTGCATCCCTTTCAATGATTTCAAGTGTTAATTGTTTTACTTTGTAAGTAAATTTAAAATAATTCTAATGTTTATGTTGTGCTTTTCCGAATATGGTAAGTTTAACTTTTCCAAGCATCTATTCTAGATACCATATTCACCCTCTTTATCTCATTTCTCTCAAACTTAATTTCTTTCTCACTTAAAAAAATATTTTATAAGAATATCCTTGAACTATGTCAATAAGTTGAATAAATTTTTTATTTGAATTAAAAATGGTCTTATTTTTTTTTTCTTAAAAGACATCTTCGATAAGATCATAAAATTTAAAAGAGGCCCCTGGCCTCTTTTTCAGCTTCATTATCACCCTCTCCATTCACCTAACCTTATCCACACACATACGATAAAGATGTCGTTACATTTAAGCTTGAATTATTAACTAAAATATAAAATACAAGAAATTTTGAATAAAAAAACTTTAATTTCAACAACAACTTAGAAATGTCTTGAAGACTAAGTTAATTCACAGGATTATATAAATTTACAATTTAGCCTTAGAAAAGAAAAAACAAGAAGAAAGAAACAGCAACTCAATGAATTTAGATAAAAGGTTGCAGCACAACAGTAACATATTATTATTTATTATTATTATTTTACTTTTAATACTATTTATTATTTTATATTTATTATTATTATATTATATCATATTATATAATCAGTTATATGTTAACACAACGCCACCAACTAAACATCCACCACATATAATATGACATTACATTCCAAACAAACGATCACCACAACAATGTAAAAAATAATAATAATAATAAGGCTATATATGTAATTTTCTCTTCCTCTAGTTAGCTTTTCACGCCTTTTTTTCACACAATTACAAGACAACCCTTGACACATCCTCTTTCGAATCCGCAACTTCAAATATTTGCACATTAGTCATTTGCCTTTATTTCAGGGGAAACAATACTCCTCGCAAAACAAACACATTAGAAGTACTAATTAAGAATTTAAAAACAAGATTTTACTAGATGAAAAAAATAACTATATTCCTCTATAATTTGTAATATTATTTTCATTACTTAACTAATGTTTTAAGAAAACTAATTAACAAAACCCTTAATCCATCAATTTGGACACAACGATGAAGTAATACCATATTAAAACGTTTAATGAAAACATTATTTTTTTAAATTACAGCTTTCATTCACAACAAGTAAAGGAGAAAGTTGCAATCTCTTTGATTTGCAGAGTATCAATATATCAATGAATGTGAGGGACCAATGGTGTAATGTCTTTCATTCACACTATCATATATAACAATGAATGAATCAAATATAATCTATGAGGGAACAGTTGTAGAGTCCCCATGCGGTGGTTGGCCTTTGAAATAGTCCTAAAGACCCATTAAAGGAATGGTTGCCTTCAAAAATCAAAAGAAATGAACTATATGGTGTATGAGTAAGGCAATTAGTGAGATTTACAATGGCTAAGAACAGTCTCATCCAAAAACTGACTGAGTTGAGATGTATATAATTTAGGGTCATTCCTAAAGTGGTCAACATGGGGTGAGGACACAAAATTGCATGCCCTCACATCATGTCCAGCCCTACGCTGAGCCTCTACAAACGATTCCACATAATCAGCAGGAATAACCGTGTCAGCGGAGCTATACATGTATAACTGTGGACACCTTGGTTGTTTTGATGATAACATGTTCATAACATCAGAGAGCCTCCTGCATTTCAACAAAATCATCATAGTTAGGAGCAAATTTATCATAAACAGAATGATTAATGTTTAATAAAACAGCCTACTTAATCATATCATTATGTAAACAAATATTGAATCTTTATATATTTGACACTAGTCAGGTCTTGTGAATCAACACCAGAAAGACCATAACGTTTCTCTATGGAATGTTCTCTCCTATTCCCAAAAATCACATTCATACAACTTTCCAGCAGTGAAATTTGTTAAAATCTTGAATGTATGATGTTAAATTTTAGAAAGGGCATTGCAATTTGCAAGATGTCACTTTTTCTAAAGAACCAACTGCCGTTTTTCTAAATTGTCATCACATACGATCATGTTGCTCAACCATTAGAGGGTTGTGACAGTTTTTTTATCAAAATGATCTTATAAACAACAATGGTCGAATACCCACTAAAATAGCCATTTCAGGAATAAAAACAAGCAAGACTTGGGATGAAATATGACCATTTTTATAAAAACAATCAAGTAGAAGAAGAATTTGAGTCATTCTTTACCTATTTACTGAAGGAAGATCCAGAATGATCCCAAAAAACTTCCTTAGAATTAGTTGCAAAGCAGCTTCTGTTACCGCAGGTTTGAGTCCTAAATCATCTTCGCTACCAATGGATACTTTAATGCCAGATTCATCAGAAAACACACGTCTTTTTGTTGCAACACTATTCTTCTTGAGAAATGCTGCAGAGAAACCTGAGGCCCACACCTGAAATGATAATCAGAAAATTAAAATCATATCTAAAATCAGGTATCAGTTTAGTCAATTTAATGAAAACCTAAAATGTAAAAAGAAGCCTCAGAGCTTCAAAATAACTGAAATTAAAGAATTTCATTCTTTTTTTTTTTCTATTTAACTATCCCCAGACCAAGAAAAAAGGGCAATTAAAAATGAAAAAAAATCAAAGATCTCAACCAAATGTTCAAATATCAATGCCTCAATTCCTTAGATGTAAAATCAAGCACAATACCCAAAGACCAAGTTCTCAATTTGATCAATCAATCTATTACAACCCAACAAGGCAACTTATTTGATACTTTTTTTGACAGTGTACAATGCACTGTGGATCCTTTAATCCTTCATCAAGTTACATTCATCAAGTTTCACAAGTGATGACCATTTACCTGTGGGTCAGGGTACGCAACAGGTGCAGAGTCTACAATGCATCCCTTAATCCTTTCCATGACATTTGGATCCTGCTTTTGAAAATGTTCAAGAATAACACCATATCTGCAACAAAGTATACCAATCAATAAAGAAACACAATAGAACAACACTGTCAAATTCGATGCTTGCAAATAACACATTCCACTCACGTTAACCATCCAGTGTTGCTGAAAGTATGAAAGACGAGATTCTTTCCGCTTTCCCCTTCTAACCACTCAGCCAAGTGATCAACAAGCTGATGAACATTTTGCTCAGCTTTTCCTCCCGGCTGATAGCTCAGGACCTCACCCATTGGAATTGTAAAGGTAATGACATGAAACCCCTTTGAAGTGTACCACTCCGCATACTTTTTCAAGTGCTTCTGCCTTGCTCCCAACCATCCAAGCAAGACCACCACTGTCCTTGACTTCGTCGATGAACAACTTGAATCACACAAAGCATTCGGGTCGGGCAAATGCCATTTATACATGACCTCAGAAGCTGAATTGGAGACACCATGTGAACATGCAGCAGGCCCTGACACTTTAGAGAACTCAGCAGAGTGATACAAATTCCGAAGAAGTGGTGACGACACAACCGAAGAATGGTGCAAATTTGAAACACAATTGTGACCCAAACTCGGCACCCGGAACTGAACATTAGGCACAGGCACCGGAATTCGGGTCACAAAAGAGAAGTCAGCAAGTTTTGAATCCGAAATATGAGAAACCCATGATGAATCTGATTCTTGAACGTTGCTAGAAGCTGTAGAACGCGTCAAATTGGAGGTAGAACAATCACGTGACGATCCACGGAATGGCAATTTATCAGAGACATCAGCAGAGAAAGAAGCCACAGCAACCGCAGCCGCCGCCACAAGAGGTCTTTGAATGGCACCGGAAAACGAACTCATTGCAGAAACCAAACCCAACCCAACCCAACCCAACTCAAAGCAAAAGCTTATGAAACCAATAGCATAACACCAGTAAGTAGTGCCAAGCAACCGTGTCCCAATCTACAATCAAAATTCGAGACCCAAAAGGGGAATTGCGAGTGAATACCAAATTTGAGAGGAAAGAACAATGCTTTAAGGAAAACAAAGACGAAGAATAAAAAGGGTAGGTGGGGTGGCACCCAATTGGCAGAAGAAAGAAAAAACGTGCACCGCAGAAATCACACGTAGAAAATACGCGTAGGGAATAACAATAAGAAAGAACAATAATAATGCGTGAAAAATAGAAAAAAGATAGGGTGGGGTAGGGTATATGGAATTGGGATATTCGGTTGCAGAAAAGATTATTCCTTTGAAACGGTACCTGAAAGAAACTGGGAACATATGAAGGAATCTATATCTCCAAAGAACCGGGCTGTCAACGTCGTCGTTTTGACAGCCCTATTGGATCGGAAGTGTGAACACGCCGACCCTGAAGCTTTCGATTTTCAAAATTCCTATCTCCAATTTAAACCCTCTTTGCAACCGAAAGTGTTTCATATTTAAAATCAAGATTACTGTGACCGTGACGGAGAATGCATCAACCAGATTGAGCCACGTGGCGCACTGTCACGAGATGAAGCCCACCACACAACGTTTATTGGGCCCGGGTAACTCGTGGCTCCGAAAAAACTGGGAAAAGTGTTGAAAGGACCTTTTTGCCCCTAAAAAGAAAAAAACTGGAAAGAGTGATTGAAAGGACCTTTTTGCCCCTATGATCGTTTAATCCGTGATATTGGATCAACTGATATAACGGTCAGTCAAAATAAGTGTCCGTTTCTCAGATAAGATTGAAGAAAGTTCAAAATTCAGATCCATTTTAAAACAAAAGAGAAGTCCGTGAAAATAAATAAATAAAAATTAAAGTAACGTTGAACTTCAACTCAAACCTTTTTCTTATTGCATTCAAAGCAAGTTTAGCTGTCCAATGCAAGTCAACGCTACCTTGCCATGTTTTTTTCATTTTACACAAGGACAAAATTGTACTTCTTTGAAAAGTTTGAAGAATTGGATTTAATTAAGAGTATTTTGACCTTAAGGTTTTATAATAATTCAATATTAGTGTGCCATCACATCAAGTAACCTGCCACTTATATATTTGCTAGCATAGCATAATCATGCTGTTTAGTTAGAATAAAAAAGAAACAGGATAAAATAAAGAGATGTTTGGCGTAAAATTCGTATACTAATTTACATTAATACAATTTTTTAATTTTGTTTTCCTTCAACTGCATTTTTTCACATTTTTATATTTTCTCTCTCTTAGTAGTATAATTAGTTGCACAGAAAATATTTCCTTAAAATAAATATCTCATACTGCTTCAATTTTATTATTTAGCAATTTAATATGATAATATAAATTTGTCTATTAGCTTATCCGGTAGGAAGCTAGAATGAAACATATGGAACAAGTTAAAGAAAAGTTTATATGTATAGACTACGTGTATAAATCTATTACAAAATACATCTCGAACTAGTTAAGAATACAATGAACAAAAAAGTTTTTTCTCTAAATTTTTAACTCAATGATACTCTCAATGCTCAAACTTAAAATCATCAATTAAATTAAACCAAAAATTCATAACATTTAATCCACAAACTTAGAATATATTATTTTCCTTTCATCCTTATAGCTGATTTCTCTTTTCAGCCTCAACCTCAATCCCTGTCTTATGCTTGAAAGTGAAAATTAAAGCGTACCAAGTTCATTCTTTCCTACTTTTATTTAACTATTTTATCCCATCAAAATAACCCCTGAATAGTTCTTTTACACCAATCATAAATTATAATTATATTAATTTTAAATTAAAGACATTTGACCAGAAACCTTGTACTTTTTGGTCAAAGGAATTGAAACCTAGACCACTTACCGAAGTGGACATTGTTTACCAAGACTCATGAAACATTAGTAATAGAAAAATACTAAAACATAGTTATGCCCAAAATTCATGCATCCCATTACAGGAAATCATGTATAGAGTTATGCTGGTGAAGAAAACTACATGAAGAATAACAGCATTTTCATATTGTCGTTATCTATTGGAATGCATATTAAACCATCATTGTGTCCACCAGTACTCTCCACTTTTTCCACCAGATTTATGCTTAAGTCTTATATCTGTAATAGCTATATCTTTTGAAGCAGCCTTACACATATCATACACGGTTAAGCCTGCAATAGACACTGCTGTCATCGCCTCCATCTCAACCCCGGTTTTACCTGTTGATGCAGCTTCCCCTTCTATTGTCACACTGAAGTCCTCATGATTCAATCTCAAATCCACTTGCACATGTGAAAGGTTAATGTTATGGCACAACGGAATAAGACTGCTAGTTTGCTTTGCTGCAGTTATGCCGGCAATTTTTGCCACTGTAAGCACATCTCCTTTCCCCATTTGATTGGCCAGGACTAAATCAAACACCTTCTTTCCAAGAATTACCTTGCAAACAGCAATGGCATTTCTTTTACTACTTTCTTTTTGAGACACGTCTACCATTTGAGCTTCCCCTGATTTGCCAGTATGAGTCAATTCAAAAGAACTTTCACCTATGCTTGGAGATGACAGTTGGGTTTCATTGTTCAAATTGTTTGCAGAGCTAGCAAGTCCATTTGCAGCAGGTTCACCAAATACCGATTCCATTTCCTGAAATGAAATAAACAACATTTCAGTGTACTGTTGGAGCAAAACCTTCATACTAGATATTAATAGTAAAATATAAATCACACAAATTTGGTTAGACTTTAATGACTTCACCTCTTCTTAATACAATGTTGAGCAAGTGAACTTAAACTCTTTTTACACTCTGCTAAACTGTTAGGTCAATGAGTTCTCTGTAGTTATTAAGACATCTACGTAGGTGCTTGCGCCAAAAATAGAAAAAACACTGAATTTAATTCTAGTAGAACGCAGCAAAGAAAAACTTTACCTTGTTGAGTTCCTGAATAGCACTTTCATAGCCGTGGTTAACAGATGAGCTGAACACCCGCTTTGACTGTGGAAATGCAGCAACAATTCTTCGAAGCAGCATTTTACACAAATCGTGCTAGCTACTGCTATTTACTCTACAACTGCTAATAGGAATACAAAGCAAAGGAATGTCATCATTTATAATTTAGCTGAATTGCCAACAACCTAGGGTAAGTTCTACTCTAGCACTGATTTTCCAACTTAAGTTGAAGCTTTGGCAAGAGACTAGCAAGAAAATTATGACAATACAAGCCCATACATAATTTAGGTTGGAAAGGATCGTTCAGGTCTTCAAGTTTCAACTTATTAGAGGAGATATCGTGCTTTGGTAATTTCTGCAATGTGTTCATGATGCTCTACTTATAATTATTTGCTGTAATGGACAAGTCTCAAAAATTCTCGGGACATCAAAATCTCCACACCACTTTTACACTTCACATTTTTAGTCAAGAAAGATAGATAGGGTATACTCAAACGTGCTTTTCTTGTCTAAAAGATAATGCGTAACAATGATGTACGATTTCATGTGTAAATATCATTACTTTTCAAAGTAGTTCTTGCAATTGCAATCTATCTGTATTAAAGTTGAAATGCCACAAAAGTAAGCTTCTCACTTTTGTTGTAGAAAAGCAGCAACAAGTAGAAGTCAAGACTCAACCAAGAATTCAGGAAAAAAAAATTCAATATATGAGGGAAGTTCAAATCTTCTTCAAATAAAAAATCTTGTCACTTGAAATCATAGTTTCAGACAAAAAGATCATTAATCAGCCATTGTACTTTTTAATCCCACACACTGAAATTTCTACACTAGATGAAAAATAAAAAGTATGACTTGAGTGATTATCATAGTATAGTGGCAACAAAGTGGAAGCTAAAAATTCCCAAAATTCATCACACAATCTGACTAAATAATTTCACAAGTACAAAACTAGTAACAAGCAAGTAATCTTTTGTTAAAAAAAAAACACGGGTTCACCTACCTTAGCGCAAACTTCAACTCCAATTATTGGAAGTAAAGTAAGAACTTAAAGAAACACACGCTTTACTTGCATATTTGCTAAAACACATCAAAACAATGGAAAAACAAACAGGAAGCAAAATAACAAAATGTATGAATGGCTTTGTTAGAATTTGAAAGATACTCACCTTTTGCATCTTTCTTTAGTCTGTTTGTTTTGCAAAGAATCAGTGTATGATTATGATTGAACCACATTAACCTCGTTGGGTAATTCACCCATAGAACAATGCAAAAAATCGAGTTCTGAAAAATTTAGATGATAGGGAGTGGTAGTGGATGAAAACGAAACTCACCTGCGATGAAATCGATTCAGGTCACCAATGTTCACGAATCGCGTTTCTAGAGAAGCAAGCGCCACACGGCGTCGTTTTGCTGGAATGGGTGGAGAGAGAGAGAGAGAGTGCTTCGAAATTTTAGGGTACAAGACTAATATTTTATTTCCCAAAAATCGCAAATCTCAGTGTAGTTTTTAGTTGCAGATAAATATACTCCACTCTGATTAAATAAGAATGCGCATAAATTATTTAAAATATTTATATAGAAATTATTTTATAATTTAAATTTCATATAATCTGGCAGATATTTCCATAAATTATCCTGAAAAATTATTGAAAGAGTTTGTATAATTTGGATTTGTTAAGAAATGTTGTACAATTACTCATGATAAAAGAATTTTTTATATACAATAAGTTTAAATAAACTGAAAATAATTTTTCCTAACGTGTTGCAGAATCATTAACATGCCTTGCATTATGAAGTTACAGCATGAGGGTGAAAACCCTTCATGTTCTATAGCCATTTTTCTCAAAAGATAGGTGAAAAATTTTATTTTTTTTCTCAAATCACTTCCAACATGTCAAATGCAACTAATTTGAAAGAGTATCGCAACATAATAGTGTTATTTGACAGACTTATATTTGGGCAAGCACAAGTAATCTCCAAAATCAACTCTTAATTTCCTGAAATAAGAGATGGAGCAACAATGAATTGAGTTTTGCTGAATCACTTTGTTTGGAGGCATATTGCAGTGAAGAGGGTGGAAGAGAAGAAAGATACAGTGTATATGTATAGCTACTGCTACCAGCCTCTGGATTAGGCAGCTTCATCTGGGCACTTTGGAGGATGAATAAAATCATCTCTAATTCAGAAGACTATAAATTTGAATAGAAACAATTTCTAAACTGAATCAGCTGCAGGAATCGCCAAATTCAATATGCAAGAACTGCAAATTTTGAAAACCAAAAATATCACTCAGACCTCCGTGATCTGTTTCTATATGCAAAAACTTGCTGTCAATAACTACTCTACACTGCACAACATTTTCCTGATCAAGCAAAAGTGAACACTTCTCATATAAACCTTCCTTTGGTGCTAGATTCAATATGCAGGATCTAGAAGCAGATATCTTATACTGCTCACTGCTGAATCTTTCTTGGTCAGTGGCCATCAATATGAGACGGTGTGGCCTACCCAAAAGCTCTGACACATACCTCACGTCCCCTACAGAAAGGGCTTCCCGAACCCGTGTCGACGACACCTGTCCCTTCTCTTTTGAGTTAGTAACAGAATTCATGTCTGCAGAGGAACGGTTCTTGTCCATGACAGATTTGATTATGTAAGCTTCCATTCCATACTCTTCACAAAGCTTTACCAACTCCAAGGCATCACCAGCTGCTTTGTACCCAAACCGGTAGTTCTCACCTACCAGGAGTTCCAGAATCCAGCACAGAATAAACATTGGTAACAGAATAAACCATGTTAATGTTGTTGGTGTTATGCTATAATAGCAGATACAAGTAAATTATGATATACTAATGTGAAAGGTGCTTGTAAATGTTGACAGAAAATTATGGAGCTACTTATTTACCAGCAACAACTCCCCGAACCCTAAGCTCTTGCGATAACTTTTCAACAAATTGCCGTGGACTGAGATGTCGTACACTTGAGAATTCAACCTGAAACTCTTCAGGGACCGTGTTACAGCAATAAGGAACCCAAGATGAAAGAACTCGCTTTCGGTCACATTTAGCAACTATAGGAGCCCTGCTTGGGAAAAATTAACAAAAATGTAAGTTATTTTACCCAAGGAGATGACAATTATGATACTCTGATCTTCAGCTAATAATTTTATTTGTCCAGACGAAATCGACTATTGACACTCAGTGATTCAGAATATAAACAAGAGTAAAACTTTAAATTCTCTCCATACCAACATGTTATGTCATACCTAGGTTCCCAACCAAGTACTTTTTCCATGCCAACAAATGATAAAAGAAATGGAGGTCCAGCCTTTGATGCTTGAATTGCAAGTTCTCGATGACCTATGTGCAGAGCATCAAACTTTCCCAAAGCTACAATTCCACCTGTTAATGTTAAGAATCAATAATAGTGCATAACATATATGCCCACTTCCAAAATGAAAACTTTGTTTTCTGCATATTCTTCACTAGTTCTCTCTACACAACTCATGTAGGCAATACTAAATATAGCAAGCGAATGATGAGAGCTACATGCGCAAAATAGTAGAAGAAGAATGACTTATTGACCATAAATAGCCTAAACAATAAAAAATTTACAAAGTTAAGGAAGAAATAGAATACTGAGCTAATGGACTTGAGAAGCTCAACAGGAAATACCCCTCCTCCACTATAAGAAACTATTGACATGGTTAATCAAAGAACCCATTCAACAATATCATAAATCATTCTTCTTTTACGTTTTCGAAAAAGCATGTTATTCGCCTCCAAACAATATGGATATTCTAAGAACACAAGTTGCACATTACAGAGTTGGACATGCAAATGAAAAATGATCAAAGATCATCAGGTGGAAGAGACTAAAAACCTGCCACAGCCGATGTTCCATCAGAGAGAATTTCACGTTCATCTTCTTGTTGGCTTCACAAAAGAAAAGGAATCAGATTCTTGACTGAAGAAGGATAATAATAGACATAAAAAGCAGTATATCTGTTTATATGTTGTCTTTTATTTCCATGATTTACATATGGATATTTTTTAACAACTTTAATCTGAAACATTTACAGCCCTGCGAAACTCTCTCTCTCAGTGTGTGTAAGATAAATATCTTCAACGAACAAACTAATGAACGATAAGCACATAAAACCCAGGTATGACTGGATAAATTTCTCAATAAGTATCTAGAGAAGAAAAAAAACAAGTAAATTGAATTAAACCTCCCCCTTGAGTTGAATTTCAAGTAGTTCTATAGAAGTTTCTTCATCTAATTTCTCCAAAACCAGAAGTTAAGAAGTTAATTTTAACTTATGAAAAATGTTCTATTCATTTTGTCTTTTATTTAGTTTATTGAGAAATTTATTGAAACACAACCTCTGTAATCTTATCATCAGGCATGCTTTCGGCAACTGATTTCTCGGACATGGAGATAGAGAACCTTTAACGTTTAACTTTGGGGAGTAAATCAAAGGGTCACCATAGAATGCTATCTGAATACCCTATCTCAAGATACAAATTTTATAATAACAACATTTAAGTTTAAGGCCTAGAGATTTGTTTCGCTCATACCAAATTACCAACCTCTGAAAAATACACCTTAATCTTGCTACTGTTATTATTATTTTTATTCTCTTTAGAGATGAACCAGGTAAAGTTTCCATCACAATACCAGCTACCAAGAAGGAAAAGAAAACAAAACCCATTTGATAAAATGAAGAAGTGAACCTGAAACAATTGAAAAGGAGAGGAATTTCTCCAGGGGGCTTAGATGGGGTGCCAAAACAGCGGTAATTTGATGACACTCTGTTGTGCTTCTGAGTAATGGCGGTGTCTGGGCAACAAGGTTTGAGGGGCCGTGGAGACGAAAGGTGGAAAGTTTGAAAAGTACAGTATGTGAGTGTGAAATGGAAATGGAGGTCGCAGTCTCGAAAATGGTGGGAAAGAGCACGAGAGGCACAACCACTCAACATTGCGTCTTCCACTGACAGCACCGTCAATGGTAGTTTGTTAAGGGGAAGGGATAATGGGTTATGGGGTCCAATGGGTCGGGTCGGGAATTTGGCTTGTATTACGACCCGAATTTCTTCGGGAAACAATATTATGTTTGTTCATTTACATATTCCAATTTTTTTAGAAAAAGAAAACAAAAAAATGTTCACCTATTATGAATGTGATCGTATTCATGGACATTTTAGAACACCAAATACAAGAAAAAAAAAAAAAAAAAAAAAAAAAAAAAAAAAAATATATATATATATATATATATATATATAACAAGGTTATTTTATCGATATTTTTAATTCTAATAAAATAAATTTCTTAAAAAGAATTAATTTCAATTTAAAATTAAATTAAATTTTAAAATCTTAAACATACTGTATTAAATTGAAAATATATATAAGTTTGAGATAAATTACATTTAAAAATTATTATAATATCAATTAATAAATCATAATTAGATTTTTTCTTTAATTTGAGTTTAGCATATCATATGAAATTATTAATAAATATCTCATAATTCAAATAGTTTACTTTTACAATTTCTTTTTCCTTTTCAATTGTCAGTGTTGTCTTTAAATTTAGAAATATCCATACCCGGTGCATTGATGAAAGCACGCTATTTTTTTTTTTACTTGCAATTCACATAACATGATTTACATTGAGTATCTAATTCCACAACATAAGTGGTGCAGAAATTTCTCATAAATAAAAAAGGCTAGCAACAGCTAACCTAATTATAGTAACCAGTAATTCATTCTCCTACTCCTATCTTATGTTTCCTATTGTATTTTCCTCATTTTTGGATACATAGTTGGCAATGCAATGCCCTTGAAACAGTGCACAGACCAAAGCCAAAACCCCAATAAGAAAATAAATAAATCAACTTATTCTGGTACTATTCCTTCTTCCCCACCAACTTTTCTTCACTTTATCAATGGATCCATCTTCACTTCCAAGTTTATGTAAAATGACCTTTGTTTCACGTAGTCTTGCACTATAATCCTTTTTCCAAGCTTCAAACATCTGTTTTAACCTTCTAAGTTCTTTATCTGGATTCAAGCTTGCTTCAACTTGACCAGATTTTACCTCTACCAAGAACTTAGCATCATCACCAAACACTTGACTCCGCTGCTCAAATTCTTCAGCCAACCGACTTATAACACTCAAACCAGCACTCATTGATCTTACCCCGTTGCTTTCTTGGCGCCGGTGATTGGGTCCTACATCCCAGCTGAAATCCCTCTCATCACTTGCATTAACAGAAGCATCTGAATTTCTTTCAGAATCATCCATAGCAAGGCTCTTCTTTGCAATAGAGAGGCTAGATTGTAGGGATCTCATTTGCTTCTGCCATACTTCTTCCATGGACTTCATCTTTAATTCATATTCGGACCATCTGCTCTCATACTGTTGAAGGCGTTGGTGAAGAATGTCATTTTCCTCTTCCTTCTCTCTCAGGGCAGCTTCTGCCTTAAGTACCCGGCGCTGTAGTTCAGCGAGGAAAGACGACTTCACAAGAACCTCGTCTGACTCATTAGTCTGTTTTAGAGATTCATGATTAGAAGTATGACATGAAAATTTACCAGCAATCTATGACAACAATCCTTTTGAAATATAGTTTCCGAAATTAGAAAAAATAATACCTTCGTGACTCTAGATTTTGATAATCCTATGTCTCCTGAGCATCTTCTGACTAACCAACCACGGATAACTGAAAAAGCCGTTAAAACAAATGAAAATTTATCCAACAACGCTTAAAGACAGTTATACAAACATCTTTTTCTGCATTTAATTTATCCTTTGAAACTACTTAAAAAAAGGAGTAACATATATCTATGCCTTTTGAGAGCACAGAACTCTTACATGATTGTATGACAACCGCAGCTTCGTTAATACTTTCCATTTTGTTCCTTGCAAATACTGTTTTCATCCGCTTCTGTATTATAACAGCAGCCCTATGTCTATGAAGCAAAGCTGCGTATTCCTTTCTGCTTTTCTCTCCTCTAATAACTGCATGAAGGGGTCTCCGTCAGTTACACTTCTCAAGGAATGTGAACGGCTGAAAACAGATAGGTTAGAAAAAAAAATACATGATTGGAGATTGGCAATTCCTCTCCAAAGTTCCTTGCGGTAACAACGAGCTCGGTGACCCCTGAAGCAACTTTGTACACGTAAAATTCCATGCAGAGTACGATTTCTGGTATCCTCAAGCACTCCAATCTGCAATCACGGCCAACGCAGCGTTTTAAAAATACCATACAAAGGAGAGAAGTAAATAAAATTTAAGAATTAGGCTTTGGGAATAAAAACTATTTCGACAGTTTAAATACATAATGCAAAAGTATTAACACAAGGTACATGGACCAGTTTATCATGCAAAATGAAAGGCAAAATTATGGCAAAACAATTCCAAGCACGAACCTCAATCCAAAGACATAAATTAGGGGTAATAAAGTTTGATGTCGAGCTCTGATGATTAAACAAATTATTGACTAGTATTATAATTGACAAAGAAATAATTAATTTAACTCAAATTTAAAAAACCCGATAGTAGTGTCACAAAAGTGGTTATTCACACAAATGAAAGTTCCCATAAGTATTTTAACAAGATAGTCAAAAAACGTAATGGGAATTATTTCTGTCAATAAAATTGTAAAAAAGAGTGGGGATGGGAGGGAATATCAAAATGAGGTCGTAAATGTCATGAGCCCAATTTTATCACACGCAGTACATACTTCCATGTCTAAAAGAAAAAACACAGTAAAGTTACGACAACTTCGTAAAGGAAACAACAAGAAGTAGAAACCCTACTTCACTCAGATCCCAAATTACGAAAAGTAAAATTAAAATGTCACCCTACCGCTAATAACATTAATCGTATAATTTTTCTTCGTTATCGGCTATACCATACTTGTGTAAGATGTTGAACACAATTTCTAAAAGTAAATGGTGATAGTATTTCCTTCACTAATTCATTCTTAAATTTATGTTAACAAAATAGTTAAAGACATAAAATTGCTGATGCTATAAAATCAATAAAATCACAATCATTGGCACCGCAACAATTTATATTATGAGAACAATTTGTGGAAAAAATATTATAAACATTTATTTACCTGCCCCGTTCGGAAGAATAGCTTTGTGTAGCCAACTTGAAACATCTCAGGCAAAATGTTGAACTGATGAAGAATAGCAACTGAGACACTAAGTGGATCCTGAGAGGCAACATTTTCCAGGAGAAGAAAACCATATCTGATTTACCGCTCCCAAGTCAATGACAGAAAGGTTAGAAACTTGCAAAAAGCACGGGGCTAGGGGAGGAGGCGAATTTGAAAGCATATTAATCACCATGGTTTCATTTTTCTGAAATTTATACCTTCTGGCAAACTTTTGGTGAGACACTCTAGTTGGAAAGCCCGATCTTGATATTCGAACCACTTCCAGAACCCCACAACATCTCAACTGCTGAAGTACAAGGCTTTGCTCATATGATCCAGGTGATTGGAGGTTATTGGGCTTAATGCAGCGTATAAAATGTGGTGTAGTACTCTCTAGACGTTGCATCAATTGGAACAATTGTCCCTGGTACCAATAGAAATAACCTCTAAATCAATCGAAGCAAGATAAATATCCCAACCAATTTAAAAATCCTCTAAATATTTAAGGTGTGTTTGATAGGAATGGACTGGGGCAAGCAGAGAATTGATAAAATACAATGAATGGTTTGATAAATTGCTTTCACTCAACTCCACTTTGCTACTTCCATTTTCTCTTTTACAAACCACAATAGTAGTGTCGGTATGTGTGTACGATCCTGCTTTTGATCATTTAGACTAATTCATATTAAAATATGAAATATGAAATTATTGATTGTTTGTAACAACTAAAACAACTGATCTGAAGCATATTCGTTGACAGGTCATGTCATAATTATCATTAGGATCATTAATATTTAGATGAGGCTATCCTTTTTCAAGCCTTAGACGTACTTTGAATGGTTTGACCAAGATGAAAACCATTAATAGCATTAAAAACATACTGAAGCTAGGAAAACCAAAACATTATTTTACCATATTATTAGAACATTTCAAAATAAGCTTTTCGATAAAGCCGTAATTAAGATTATGTACCTTGAATTTTGTGGCAACACTTAGCTTTTGGGAATCTGCTCCCCCTGACTTATGTAAGGGACCTACAACAGGCTTCTCAGACTGAGTAAGCATATGGGATGCAAATAACTTAGGAAGATGGCATTTGCTTGAAGATAGAAGTTGGATAGAATCTAAGTGCAGTAGGTCCCTGTTCTTTTCCAAGAATCCAGACGTATCATAAGTGACCTGGGGAAGAACAAGTGATACTATCAAACAGTCAGTTAAGGTGAGCAAACTGAAATTAGTAAGAAATAACATTTTGGTTTTAAGAAAAATGATAGTATGTGGGAAGAATAAAAATATTGACAACGAAAGTTATTCAAAATCAAGGTTAATAGGGTTAGAAATTATGCATGGATTCAAATATAGTGCAATTGTGTCTTTCTATCCATAAAACTTACTCCTATCACAGTAAAAGCCCACATCAGAATGTCAAAAATGGATGTCATTACAATGTAATCAGACACATTCATCTTAAGGAATTTACAAGAACTTTGCATTAGCAGATAGAACCAGTAGAATATTGCACGAAAATGACCAGATTAATACCTCCCCTGCATAATGACGCACAGTAAAGGCCTTTTCCCGTTCTCCTTTGAAGCATGAATTGGAATTCAAATGCTGCTTAAGCTTGTTAGCAAATGTTAAATCGGTGCCATTAGGGAAAGTTGACTCTTCATCTAACAGGGATAGTAGTCCCAGCGGTTTCTGCACATGTCAGAAGCTAAGTCTAAGACAATAGAATTCCAACTTATTACACAGTATTTTTTCCACAGCGGAGAAAAGAAAAATATTAGCCGTAAATTTATCCTCTAACAATTCACCACAATATCAGTGCCTTATGTCAAATAGGACAAAGCATCACAAATTAACCAAGTAGTACTATAGATGATACTAATAGTTAGACTTGGATCAACATTGAAAAATTTTAAATATCAGTTAAGGAAATCTGAATTAACATAATTCATTCGAAAATCCCAATGGTTTCGCTTCAGTTTTATAAGAAAAGGACAAAAAAACAGCAACTTTCAACAAAGCTACAACAGAACATCTATGACAAAATCATACCCCCAAAATATTAGTTTAACAGCAGAAAGAAACATGGAATATATAAGCACTGCATATGGCCCACTGAAGAAGCATATTAGCTTAGTTTTCCCTATTTCCTTTGCCTTTATATTCTGATAATAAACATATTAAAGATTACAAAGAAAAGGTCAAAGTGGGCACGGAAACACTGTACCTTTTCAAAAAGATTAAGGCAATCTTGGTTGTCTTCAAATTCCACTTTAGCCCAATCAATGCCATCTTGGATATATTCCTGGAACAAAATTGTAGACAAGGCATGAGTAGATGTTTAATTATAAGAGGCAACATAGCTTCTTTATTCATTTTATAAGAAGGCATTTGGTATGTTCAACTTTCATTCTATGGCCATCAACTTAAATGAGATCTTGTTTAAACATCAGCTTTGCAAAACTACAACAATATACAAATAAATTAAGAGTGGTATCCATCTATTTCTACCACAAAGGGGAAAAAATAGTAGTAGCTTAGTTGAGTTATGTGGTCCTGAAAAAGGAGATTTGGAGGGACTTTTCTAACATGAGCCCATTAAGTAATCAGGGGAAGATTGATATCTAGCTATTTTCCACCACCATAAGGAAATAGTAGTAGCCTAGTAGGTCGCCTATGTGTGCGCGGTTCTGTTATATCAGTATGGTGTGCGGACTCAATTAGTGCACAATTATCTGGGAACAATTATGAGAGCCAAGAATTCAAAATAAAAATGTTGTGGATTTTATATTCACATTTAAATGGGACCTTGCAGATTTGAATGAGATTTTTACATTTGCCTGATAAAATGCTATGCACCTATCTTCATCCATTGTTAAGCAACAGTCAGTTTATATGTGGCTCATACCTCCTGTTCCAGCTTGAATAAATGACGATTGAAATGTTGCTGTAATCTTTCATTTGCATAATTTATGCAAAACTGCTCAAAACTGTTCCTCTGCACGCATAAAATCCACAGCATTTAAAAGAGCAAACATTGCAAAACAGAACTTAAACAGGCTAAGGATCGTGAGATAGATATATTATATAGAAAAGTTGACATATAATATAACATACATTGAATGACTCAAAGCCATAAATATCAAGAATGCTGATTGATCTGCCAGTTCGTCTTTTGCCAACCGCAAGGGATTTATTTATTTGCTCAACTAACCAATCAAATAAGCATGCATATATTGACTTCGCCAAAGCATCTCTCGCTTCAATAGCCTACGTCAAAAGAAAAGCAACAATCATTCATATGTTCATCACCAACTAACTTTCTTGAACATTCTATTACCTTATAATAACAAACTAAATGAATTCCATATGCTGATTGAGAAATTTAATATAAATTTATATAACCAACGTCTTCCCCTTGAGAAGTTGCATAGGTAAATTTTATGATAGAAACCAACTGGTATAGAAATTGGACGGAACTTTATTCAATTGACTGATATAGAAACACCCAATTTCCCCAACACTAAGTTCGGGTTGAATACAAGGATTCCCTTCCAAGATGTTGAGAGCTTGGTCTATCCCTTTCCACCCAATTACCACTAGAAAAACTCCCCTTGTCTTTCCTCCTGTTTCCTATTTTGTTCCAGACTCATAACTTTCTAGAGGCAGTTATGCTTACCCCTGCCTAAAACTGATAACTGCTGAAAATCAGAAAATTGCTACTCAATAAAAAAACTACTAACAAATTCAGTCCTATTACAGAACAACCTAACCCCTGGTTCTATATATAAGAGGCCTAACATGTTAACACTGAAGTCATTTACCTGAGAGACCGTCAATTTCTGGACAATATTATCATTACCAACTTTCATTTTGCGGGTTGAAAAAGTCAACTTCAGGTCTTCAATTTCACATCCAATCAACTTGGCAACAGTGAACAGACCTATAAAAAGTCAGGAAAAAATCATTTTTAATTGAGGTATTAATTTCATATAACGCATATCATCTAAATAAGGTCAAAACTTATATGCATCAAAAATAAGGTATCAATAGTACACTATGTAAACAGTTATTTTATGCAAATTAAAAGATGTTGAAGCTACTACATCGTTGTTAAATTATGTAAGAGCAGCAAATCAACAAATAACCATATCAAAGGAAAAAAATTAAACCAAAACCAAGGAAAACTGCCTCGTTATTCATAAGAAACAAATTCAAAACACATTTTTCTTCTCAGATTACTAGGTTTTTTTCATTAAAAAAAAAAAAAAAAGTAAAATAATATCCCCTCTTCCACTCTAGAATATACTGAGTGAAGCCAAAGGTTTTTCAGAGACATCCCAAACCCGAAATCTTGCACCAGACGGAAGATATTTAACAACCATTAAGTTTTATATTTAACAAACTATTCAAAAAGAAGTTCTGGAATTATGGCAGCTAACGCATGTTAAGACCAATGCATTTGCAAAAGCTAGATACGGGCAAGTACGCGATGTCATTTCAAAAGGTATGTCAGAATAGATATTTTTGATAACCAAATCATTTAGTTTTTATCCGTATTAAAAAGGACAGCCTTAAGCTGCAAAGCTCCCACTATGCAGTAGGTCTAGAGAAGAGTCAGACCCACATAGGGGATCCATAACATTCAGCCTTTCCTTGCATTTGTAAGAGGCTGACTACAACCTGTGATCTCAGGGACACATTGCACCAAAGCTCTCCCTCTTAGTTTTCTTCAATATAAGATTGAAATTTAATATTGATCTTGTCTATCTATATTTGTACAAGACTGCTGTTAAGCAAATATAATGTTATATTAATGCAAAATCGATGCAAAGTTTCTAAACAGTGACAAAGGAAGGCATCCGTTTGTAAACTGCAACCTATCAAGCACAAAAAATTCTATTCTTTAGATTCAATTAGAAGAGATTCTGGAAAATTCTTACCCTCGTCGTCAACAGCTTCAACATGATTTTCATTATCGACCACAGTAAATGATATGTTCCCTAACCATAATACTGCAGCAAGCATTGCAAATACATTCTCCTGGTCCCCCTTGCTAATGTGGACAATATCCAGAGCTTCCTGGAAATTGACAATAGCATAAATCTCATGTATGCTAAGCTATTATTTCAGACTTTAACCATAAATCAAGATGGAAACTGTAAAAAAGCATATATAAACCTCTGTGGATACAGATCATACATGCGCAACAAATGATGAATAATAATGTATACCTTGACTATGCGAAATTCTTCAGCATCATCTACGCCGTTAATTGAATAGCAATTGCTCTGCCTCAGATATTTATAGTCTTCCGCACTTAGTAGATTTAGCTTTTCTGAGGTATAAAATAAACATCAAAGGCGCTATTTAAAGAGAAATTCCACATTCTTCAAAGCCACCCTCAAAAGAGAATTCTAACAAAAACCCACCTATGTAACATATGTTAGTAGATACAGAAGCTAAAATAATTCACTTACCCCTAAGAGACGAGGGTGCTCCAGCACATAGCTGATAAAATATATGATATGATCTTTCCCCTTCATTACATTGGACTACTCTGGACTGTTCACAAAGTAAAACAAGGGTCAACTACTAAAATGGACGCATTGGAATGAAAACTAGCTCAAAAGAATGAATACCTTTTCCAGCAAAACTGATCACGGTACGGTCAACAGGCCAAGACAGAAGCATCACATTGATTCAACACACAGTTGCAAATGTTAACATAATAGTTAGAAACTTAAAGAGGAAGAAAAGACAAACTTTCAATCACATCCTGTGTAAACATACATGTTTGAATATTTGCACCAGATATTTTTCCAGTTTCACTGAAATGAATCTCAATGAGCTTTCCCTGTGACATTCAATCAAATTAATAGATTTCAGCACAAAAGTTTAGAAGATCAAAAACCTAATGAATAAACTAAAAGAATCAATATAATAAATTGGAAATCTTACAAAACGACTCGAGTTGTCATTTCTTAATGTTTTTCCATTACCAAAGGCTTCTAGTATTGGATTAGTCTTTAATATCTCGTTCTCTATTCCACTTCCACCACCGAGGGCAGCCAAGTATTGCATTGCTATTTTTGCCGTCTCAGTCTTCCCTGCTCCACTCTCACCACTGAATATGTAGATATTACGAGTCTTAATTCAAACTCAATTAAGGGAACACAAGATTTAAGAAACCAGGTTGAGCACGACATTATGCAGAAAACTTGGGGCAACATAATGAAACTGGTATTCCCATTAATGTTCATCTCAGAATGGAAAATGAGATGATCATCCTTAAATTATAACAGTCTCACCCACTAAAGTTCCTTTGCTATATGAATCTTAAAGCATGAAGAAGGATAGATTGACAGGGGATAACTAAAGAATTTCATGATGGACCAGGGAGACCAAATACTAAATAAAAGTTGTGCGAAGCAAGTAATTAAATGTCAAAACAAATCCATGCATCTAGACGCTTGAAATTTGAAATTTTTATAAAAAACAAACAACAGTTATTTCTATATGAAATTAATATCAAATCAAATTAACGAACAATATGGAATATGCAATTCTCTTCAGTGTTTTTTTTTCTAGAGAATGAGAGCAACTTTAATATTATTTCATATGGTTAGATAAATTTTTTCAGGGAACTCAACAGAAAAATGAACCAATGATAAAAATATTTCCAACTTAAGAAATAGGAAAATTTGACAACTAAAGTTGCTACTCATTCTTTGAATACCTTCAACAAGCCGAATGGTTATTGGTTAATCATTCATGTACTGAATATTTCTGCCAATGACTCCTTTTTAGTATTTCTTTTCCTAAATTATTTTAGTCCAGATCCAGCACTTGATCACAAGTGCCAGATGAAAGAAATGACTTATCTCTATCTGATGAGATTCTGAGTAACTGTTATACAATGAAAATGCTGACTAAACTTCAAAAACAAAGTGTAGATAAGAACAAATGCCGTAAATGTTTTAGTTCAAAATATTGAGTAAAGGGCCCCGCATGTGAGCCTTGTACACTGGACCATCCTTAAACTTAAGTTGAGAATAAAACTTAAGACTAATATTCAAGCAATACATGCACAAGTTGAAACTGAAATAAAAAACATAAGATGGATGCATCTTTTAAAAAAGCAAATAAACACCAAATAGTTTCTAGTCGCTCGGAAAAGAAGAATTAATCAAGAAATACTGACCTTATAATTATGGATTGATTCACTTCATCTGTAAACAAAGCAATAGGCAGATTACAAACTTATAGCTCAAAACGAATGGAAACAGCATAACCTTTTAAAACTTCATCCGTATATGAAAAAATAAGGAAAAGGTTACCTCGTATCATTTCTCGGATGGCTGTGTCAGTAATTGCATATACATGAGGGCTTTCAATTGCCTTAGACTTGTAGGCTTCAATATAGTCATTACCATACAAAGGAACTTTCTTAAAGGGATTTACGGCAACCAAAACAGGCCCAGCTTTCGTCTGAATTAAAAGTCATTAACTTAAAGATGTTATGATTAGGAAAATAAATGAAGAGAGAAAATTAAGAGATATAAGCTTACATAGATCATATCTTGGTTGTATCTATATTGCAGGTTGAATAAAACTGCTGGTTCATTCAAATAACTCAGTTGCATGAGGTCATCCACTCCATCAAGAATGTCGGGATTAGCTGGCACCAAATTATCCTCTTTCACTTTTAAAACCTATGATGGGATAGAGTGTAAATTAATCAGACCAAGAAAGAACCGAACACTCTTGAGAAATACTGTTGCTTATCTTACTTTCCCATCAGGCAGTGATATGACAGATTCAGCTCCAGAAGTTGTTATGACCTTTACCAGCTCCCAATCCCCATTTGATAGTTGAAGCCATGACTGAACCTTCTGAAATAATGAACTTCAAAAGTAAGACAAGGAAGCAAAAAAATTTAAACTATCCATTAGATCAAACAAACTCAATAAAGGACTGATTCGCTTTAATGTTAAATTATTTTCGTTTGAAATTTTTCAAACATCTTATCAAAGCAAAGAGGAATGCATTCCATCCCCAGCAGAGTATATCCACAATCATCCATATTAAATAGAAAGAAAATGAATCAATTCCCTGAACATTCTTCCACAAAAAATCAAGCTATTTATCCAACTAAATAACTAAACAGAAGGTACTATAATAAACTGATTTCAAAATACAGCAGCAAAGGAAAACTGAAATCCAAGGCCAAAATTACCTTTTTTGAACCATAAGAATTTGTATCATTCCACCTGTTTTCCCTAGAGGATGTCAAAATTGATGGCAGGGGCAACTTAACGGATACGGAGTCTTCATCCGCATTAGATGATCGATCTTTTAATGATCTACCTTTTCCACCATACGGTGAATCCTCATCAAAAAGATCCATGCCACCAGCTCGGCCTCGACCTCCCTTAGAAACCTCCCCTACTAGTGCACCATTCTCAAAACCATTTGCTCCAATCGGATTGGTGCGTCTAAATTTAACATCTCCATGTTTTTCCACAAGCAGAGGGTTCTGATTGTTGGGAAACTTGAACTCAGAGGGCAATGACTTGATGGAGTGGAAGGCAGGCAGGACACTGGATGTCTGAGGCATCTTCCCTTATAGACTTCTGCCATGACCAAAAAAGGTTACCATCGGCAATTGCAAATTGCGAAAAAGCAAAAAGTGGTAACATTTTTTCAAAATAGAAAAAGCTAACTTTCCATACAAATGGGCCTTTCAAACTTTAACAAGGCCCCCAATGAATGACTTAATCAGGATAACATAATGGAGAGAGGGGACCCTATCTCCACATAGACACTCTACTCTCCACTCCCTAATCCATTGCTCCAGGCTTTAAAGTCCTCATTCAATCGACACGTTCAACCTCATTCCAAGCTGTAAAATTCAAAATCATGAACCTAACACATCCACAACCCCACCAGCTAATTCAATGGACCCAAGCTTAATCAACTTCCCTCAAAAACATCTTCCACCTTCAATCTTTCCTTTTTCTTTTTTTCTTTTTTTTTTAAATTACTACAACATCAACACACAAACAGATCCTAGTTACACACTTCTAGCTCAAACACAAATTTCTGAGAAAGTAAAAAAAAATTAAAATCTAAAAAACAAAATCAACTAACTCGAAATGCCTCACTTAGAAACTAAAATTCAAGATAATGATAATAACAAAATTTCAAACAACAATCCTCATTTTCTTCAGCTATCCTCGTTTTACGTGCCGCGAAACAGAAACACAGTCAAAGAACGCTGAAAACAGAAACACGCACGAAATCGCAAGCTCGTTCAGATTTTCGTGAAGCGGATCCACTAACCTCAGAGAACTTTGGGAGAAGACTGAGTGAGATGAAGATCTTGCAGAACGGAGATAATGCTGAAGGAATCGCCGAGCATTGAGCGATTCAGAACTCAGAAAAACTGAGAGAAGAAGAAAAAGAAGAGAAGAGAAGAGTCTCAGCCTCACAAGGCCGCGTTTGGTTCCTCGCGCAACGAACGTATGGAGAAGAAGAGAAGAAGAAGAATTTGAAAGAAACAGCTTTTTTGGCTTTGCTTTTTCGCACTCCCTACTTAGCATAATAATCACACAAATTTTTAAAACGATTTAAAAAAAGGAGGGAGTTTTTTTTTAAACCTTTTTATTTTATTTTATGCTTTAATTCCTGGTCCCGAATGGCCCATTCAATTCTTTTCGGTTTCTTACAATATTTTAAATTTTAAATTTATATTTTTAAATTTATATTTTTAAATTTAAATTATTTTTTGCACTGCGTTTTTCCTCGCCAACCGAATTTGAAGAGAAAAATTAGTAAGTACAATATTTCTCTGGAGAATGTGAATTGACGAAACTACCCTTTTCAGGTGGCGGCTTCTAAGATTAATGAGTAATAATAATAGGGAAAATTGTTAGTTCCTCACTTACTCTCCCACAACTAGTTAGATGGCATTTCATAATTTTCTTTTGCTAATTAATAAATACCATGACTTGGTAGATTTGCACCCAAAAAATAAAGGGGTTGGTGGATTTTTTATGTTAAAATTAACCCATAACTAGTTTGTTGTTAAGTCTTACATCATTAATTTTTTTCCTTTAAGGTTGGTTGTTTGGTGCCTAAACAATTTATTTCCATGTTGCTATCAATTATCAATAAAGTAATTTGAGAATAGATAGATCACAAAAATGGCTTGGAGGATAAGTTACATGGAAATTATTTTGCTAAATGTCATATAAACTTTGAGAGGTACGTGTTAAAATCTTAATTTCATATTATGCTTTCTTCAATAAGCTATGATTTGTGTTTAAATACAGTGTGTGATGAGAGTGCATGATCTTCATGGATGCTACTTTTAAATATGCAGTGTACGTGGCCTTCATTTGAATAGTTTTTTTGCAAAGGTACAACCACTTTACAATTATAAAATTTAGGTATATGGTTCTCAGATCACATGACATTGTTAAAAAAATGCCTTTAATTTTTTTTTAAATGAGATAGAAATAGAAAAGTGTCAAAATTGATGTTACGATAAATATATATATATATATACCAAAAAATTAATTGAGACATTGGCAATGCTAATTTTTCTACATTATTATTCTGTAGTATATAGTATATATGTAGAGTGACCCATTAATGAATTTAATATGTAGTAGAATAAATAAAATTCATATACTATAAAAGTTTGATCTTTAAGAATTGAAGATAATTTAAAGAAATTTGAGTCTAATAAGACAAAAAAAAAGTTTATTGAAATATAATTCATCACTTATAAATTAAATATAATTTTTATACTACTAGAAAATAAGATAATTTAAAAAAAATGATGTTTTTTTAAGTTTTAGTTTTGAAGATTAATGTACTATCTAGAACTAAAAACAATCAAAGTTATATCTAACTAAAATTATCTCTAGCAATTCACTTAATTTTGAATAAGTGAGTTTCGTTATCTTAATCAAAATAAACAGTATCACAATGCTGACACGATCAAGTGACATAATGAGTTTCGTTATCTTAATCAAAATAAACAGTATCACAACAATGATACGATCATGTGACATGTACATTTTAAATAAATAAATATTATTAATCAGTTATGTTATGTTTAAACTAATATAAATAAGAAGATATCGCTAAGTAAAAATATATTTTAATAATTATTTATTGCTAAACATTGAAACAATAATATTATACTAACTTTAACACATCGAAGTGATTATATATATTTTATATAAAAATCCAAAAGTACGACCACGATCAAATCACATCAAAACTGAGACTTATAATCAAAGATACAAACTACAACAAGACATTATAGTAAAAAGATCATATTGGATAAAGGTGTTGGAGTTGAAATAGGTGATAGTATATGATCATTTCACCCTTATAAAAACAATTTTGATAGATAAGTAAGAAGCAAATGAATGGACAAACCTCAATAATAGGTAATCTTAAATCCGCATAGCAGTATGTTAAATTGTAGTATCAATGCAAGATCTGTCCTACAACTATGTTGTTTGAAAAAGAACTAAACAAAAGGTAGTGGATATAAAAAATGTCCGACACTGCACATGAAAATCATAATATTTGAAAGACAATAGCAGAAACTGCAGAACCGATAGACTAAAAGCAAAAGGAGAACTAACATCCTCAACAAACATCATGTGAAAGCTCATCAATATCTTAAACAGCTACACTAAAAATTGAACAAAACCATAAAGAATAATTATTGAGTGCGACTTGAAAAGGAAAAGAATAGAAGGGAGACACGAAGAAAGGTAGAATGTGGAATGATGATAAGAGCAATGTGGCCCAAAAGAAAAAAGCGAAGTTTCAATAATATTATAATGATAATGATTCGACATGAGAAACAGAAATTGTTACCAAGGTACGTTGGCATGGAGGGAGTCAAAGCAAGATAAAGGTTATTTGAATTGCTACCGTCTGATTCAGATTTGAGGTTCTGTGATGAAGTTACAGTTTCTAAATGCGTCTCCTTAAAGCATGTTCTTCACTTTTCAAATATGTTTAAGATGCAATGCATTGGTACACTGATATTGTCACCTTCAAACTTTTGTTGGTTTCTATTACAAAGCTTCAACCTGCTAATCAATACCCTTTTTTCTTACTCCAAAATCAACTCTAATCTATATCCAAATTTAGAAAAAATTGTCAATTTCTCAAATATATATTGTTAGAACTCATTAGAGTGGTCTCATTTCAATCTGGTGGAAGCCCTTTTGAGTTCATTTTTTAAATATTAAAACATGTGTTTCAGAAAAAGTTTCAATAATTGTAATTAAAAGAAGTAACTGAAAAAGAGTTGTTAATGTTTCCATAATCTTAATGCATGTTTGGTAATCTATTTCGAATCATGGACTGATCTAGATTTCACACGTATAAAGCAGACATATTATGAAGGCTTTCAGCAACATTCTTGAGTTTGTAAGAGAGTAAATTATGGTGTTCCTAGCACCACCAGCAACATCAACAACTCTTTTTATTCTATGAAGATATATAAAGGATTTCATAACCCATGTAATTTTTTTTCTCCTGTCTCCTTTTGTTTTAAACAATTTTATTCTTCTTCTTCTTCTATCTTATCCCCTTTTCCAAATAACTCTCTGTTGCTCCATTTTCTTTATAACTTTGAAGTTCTCTTTTTTCCTACACTCCATTTTTATTCACTCTAACTTGTTAGTTTAAATCTTTTTTATCTTAAATATGAATATTTTAAATAATATCTCAAATTTAGATAAAACCACAAAAAAATAAATATTAACAAATATATCAAAATTAATATATATATATATATATATATAATATTATATAAAATAATAAAAATTATAATAATGTTAATAATTAAATTTTAACTTGATAAAATAACACAGTAAAAATGAGATACACTGGCACTAATACACTTGTATTTCCACTAGCCAATGCAAGTTGAATAATAACATTGAACTGTGTCATGCGAAAACGCCGTTTGATTATTGATGGATTTAACCAAAAAAAGTATTTCTCTCCATTATTGATGGATTTATCCGATATTTGCAGTTTCAGCATTGCCAAGACATTCTAAAATCGAGATTCAGATTTTGGATCGGGAAACGAATCATGAATCATAATTTTGCATCGAATAATAAGGTTCAGATACAAAAAATTATTTCAATTACATTATTAAGATGATATATAATGTTCCATGTAAAAAATTTGAACTATAAATTGGTAAAAACAACTTAAGCATAAGTTCATATAAAACAAGACTATCAATCATTTATAAGTTTCTGATCTTTATTTTAGAAGAAGGAAGATGATTAGTCCATGCATTCAATGAATGAAAGAAAAATAAAGGTGAAATAATCAAATAGGATAAATTATCAAGTATTCTTCAAATTCCTTCTTATTTGAAATTTTTTTCAGGACAACTGATGAAAAAAGGTACAAACATACGAATTATTGAACCAAATCAGTGATACGAATTACATGTATTGATTCATGTATCGTAAGGTACAAAATTGTTTAAAGTTCTCTTATGATACCAATAGATAAAAGTAGTCAAAACGTATCGAATCGTAAGATTCTAATCACCATTTGCAGCACAGGATTCTGATGGGGGACAAAAGTCACCTACAATCTGCACCAACTGCATCAAGAATCGATTTGAAACCATCCCTTTCCAGGCATGCAGCTAATTCAGCCTGAAACCAATTGAATGAGAATGAGAATGAGAATTTCGGTGCATAAACTAAGTGATTTGAGTCGTTAACCATAATCTGAGGAATAGGTGCACGAGAACTTTAGTGCATACACATTAGTTTTGGTACATACCTTTATCTGAGGAATAAGTGCGGGTCCCCCATAAGCAAATGCAGTATAGAGCTGAACTAGAGTTGCCCCAGCTCGTATTTTCTTATATGCATCTTCCCCACTAAATTAATATAAAATCTCAGACAAATTTTGTATACTTCATTTTATTCTAAATAATAACAAAAAAGATATATACTGCAGATAGCTAGGAATCAACTACACTAATAAATGAACATGAAAATTTTACCTGCTAATGCCGCCGCAACCAATCAAAGGAATCTTGCCCTGGTATACATGAAATAACAGGGCCAAGTTGTTAAGCCTGACAAACATATACGAGCAAAGCATGACAAAGAACAGTGCAAAAATAGAAAAATAGAGCTAGAGAACAAAAGATAAGAGCTCTAATGATTTTGAGATGCATCAACAAGACGGCTAAATAGGGAAATAAACCTTGAACTGTATAGGAAAGAGGAAAACAAATCAACGAGATGCCACACTGTACTACACAGAATGCAACCAAGTGTTTGTCACAGCCTCACAGGTATTTGCTAGTCATGTTATTATGTGCTAGTATACACATGCCAAATCTATAATTAAAAATATTGGAAATAATTAACAGCAAAAGGAACTTAAAGATTCGATCATGTTCTGAGTATTTTCCATACAGCAGCCGTGAATTAGCATCTAGAACACTGTATTGCTTGCATAATCCAGAGTAATTTCATGCATTAGAGACATGGGATTTTGTGCACATGTCAACTCTATCTCACTATAATTTACAAATAACACAGTAAAACCACCAGACTTACCCTTGTCAAGAGATACATCTCCTTCAAGATGTCGGTGGAGAGGTTGAAGAGAGGCTTTCCACTCAAGCCACCAGTTTCTGAAGCCAATGGATTTTTACTGACAGGATCTGGTCTTGAAATGGTTGTGTTTGATACAATCTAGAAACAATAAATAAATAGAGCAAATGAAGTAAACATTGTAAAATTAGAAGCTTTAAGTTCCATTTAGTGGGAACTGATTGAAATTAGTAATGGAGCAGAGAGATACCAGTCCATCCAAGTGAAGAGCCAAGGCAACCTATAATCAAGCAAAAACTGTTATAAAGTCAGAACATGAACATAGAAGAATGACAATTACATGCACATGCTTACTGCAGCAATATCTTCAAGGTCTTCTTTTGACAAATCTGGCGCAATTTTTACCAGCAATGGAGGTGGGCCCTCCTCACCCCACTGCATTTCATCACGAGCAGCCTGAACCTTCACAAAAGGGAAATTTTGCAAGAGTCAAACTCCCAAGTATGCAACACAAAAACGCATGGAAGAAGATTCGCATCCTAGTTCCAAATTCTACCTTCTTAACAAGATCTTTTAGTTGCTTTCTTCCTTGAAGCATGCGCAATCCAGGGGTATTGGGCGATGAAACATTAATCACCTAGAAAAGGATATTAAGCGCATTAAACAACAGAACAGAGTGACAAGAATTTGTCCTACAAATTCGTAGTAAGCCACAGAAATGCCGAGTTAAAAGAAATTGGGACTGTGTTTTTCCATCTATTTCTATACGGGCACATACTTCCCCCACCCTGTTGACTATGCCCAGTCCCTGATAGATTTCGCTCTCATCCCTTCAGCTTCTTCTACAAGAGTTTTCTCACTTTTCTAAACTAGTAGGGAATTGGTACCCGATATGTAACACCCTTGACAAGGACAAGGATATTAACCAGGCAGTAAAGGCAATGATCCTGGATATAAATCCTCAACCACACCTCTTCCCTCAGAAAATAAAAAAAAATGTACAAAAACCTTATCTTTCAATTGGTTAGCTTTTAGATGCTGCAAAAGTTCATTTTTAATATATAGAGTATACGTAAACTCAAGACACAATTTAATAAGTATAGGATTGCAATCCTTTTTTTTTTTTTTTTTTTTTTAAAAAAAGTTTAAATTAAGAATTTTTTTTTTTTAGATCTTTGTTTGTTTTTTTATAAGAATTGTTTAAAAATTTTTATTAAAAAAAATTAAAATGTTCTATTAAATTCTTTTAATTAATTAAAAA
>Ga0099825_1000981_pt1 | contig 34476 bp, 22 predicted proteins | sample SiratroredBW_FD_76838 | JGI IMG/M metagenome (GOLD analysis project Ga0099825, IMG submission 76838) | Root nodule microbial communities of legume samples collected from California, USA - Siratro red BW | ecosystem: Host-associated > Plants > Roots > Nodule | place: USA: California | collected...
AAAGGTGTAATTTTTTATTTAAAAAAATAAATATATTATTTTTTTTTTTAAGTAGCAATTTTCTATTTTTTATTTTAATTTTAAAAAAAATATTTTTTTTTTTTTTTTTTTATCAATGTTACAAGATTTTGTTATCGGTTAAAAATTAAATTAATTAACACAACACATTAATTAAGAAAGAATTTAAAAAGGGAAGCCAATCGCAAAAAATATTAGTAAACCTTATAAGTAAATAACTTAAAAATAATAAAAACATAAAAATAGTATAAATATTAAAAAAAATACGCAAACTAAGAAATATATAAAAAAGTAATTTCTACGATGATGTATTGATTTTAGTTATTGAATATATTTCGAATTGAATTAGGTATTCAAAGATTCTTATCTCTATAATGTTATAAGTAAGTTTGAACTATTTTATTCAGTAACTTCTTAATTAAATTTCCACTTTTAAATATTTGATTATAAGATATTTATAAGTTTTCAATCGAAATGTGTAAACAATATTTACTATGAAAGAATTATAAACGTAAATTCAAAAAGTGCATATAGTGTTATGAACAATTTAATAGTGTATATTTTAAATTTTCTATTTTTTAAACAACTTTATTGTCGTTAATTTTGTATTCCTAAACTAGATCCTCTTAGCATTATTTGATACTTAGAAAGTGCCATCATCTTGAAATAATGTGGATAAAATTATCTACTTCTAGTGAGCATGAGCTTTTCCCTGGAAAGAAATTTCTAGTTGTTAACAACATTATAAGTTAACATGTTTGAGAGGTTTCATAACGAATTATCTATCCCATAATTTAATTTTTAAATGAATTATAATTTTTGTCTAATCTTACTTTAACAGATTATGTTGATTTTAGATATATCGATTTGATCAATAAATTATATAATCTATTTATATAAATTTGTGTTTATTAATTTTTTATATTTTATTATAATATTTTTTTTAAATATAACTATTGTTTTTACCAAATGGGTCAGTACACAGGTCTAAACTTACATAAACCATAATTGAGCACATGAGTTAGATAAGTATTACAAATAACAGTGCCAATTTAAACGAACCCTTGTGCATCTCATCTTCAGTTCTCTCTTTCCCTTTATCCTTCTCTTCTACTCTAAGACTACTTCTTCCTGCACCTCCGTAGCTTTTTCGTACACTTCCATAAAATCTTATATTCACAAAATTTATATGTGAGGGTGGTATGGTTAAATTTATATTTTGGATTATGTAAAATTACCGGATTACAAAATTTGGAGTCTTTTTTAGGATTACAATTCTGAATTAGCCTATTTTAAAATATGTTGATGACTTTTAAATTAACTCAATCCAGAATAGAAAAATATATTTTGAATTATACTTTCTAAATTTTAATTTAAAAATTATTTTTGTATTTCAAAATAGGCTAATCTGAAATATAGTTTTATATTTTGAAATAAGCTAATCAAAAGTTAAAATAAAACACTTTCAGGATTGTATAATTCAGAAAATATTTGAAAATGACTTTCAAAATTCGAAAATAATTTTCAGAATTTAAAAATAACTTTCAAAATTTAGAAATGACTTCTAGATTGTACGAGAAATATTTCTAGATTCTGAAATTGATTTTTGGATTCTGAAAATCATTTTTAGATTCCAAAACCATTTTTGGATCTGAAAATATTTTTTTAATTATATAATTTGAAATGTCTTTTTATGAAAATTATTTTCGGAGGTGTACAATGAAAATGAAATGACTGAGGATGTTAAAGTCATTTAGTAGATTTATTTAAGGGCATTTCAGTGTTTTCGGATTATTTATGGTGATGCAGGAAGAAACTATGGAGGTGCAGGGAGAAGCAGTTTCTAACCCCTTCTGAACAAAGAAACAGCATCCTCCCCGTCCAAGCACTTTTACTTTTAGTAAGAGACATCATACAGTATGCTCATTTCTTTTCTTCATTGGACAAATTATTATCATCAAGTTTTTCATTAAATGTTTATGATGGATAATCACAACTAGAACTGATTATAAGGACCTTGTACTAGATTATCCTACGTGTATACTTTTCATCCATGAATTACTATCTAATAATCTTATCGTGTTTCCTATAATGCTATAAGCAACTGCTTCAAATCTAATAAAGCCTTTCTCTGTGTACAGAAATCTAACTAGTGGAGGTGTGGAACCCACTTGAACTTACCTTAAGGGGCTGAAGGCATGAACTTTATGAAACTTTACTCCTACCCTTTGATTACCTTGTCTATCCATTGCTAAACAATGGAATGGAGAATTTTCTTGGCTTTAAAGGTAGAGTAGAAACATCATCAGATTGATCTCCACTTGCACCCTACTCTTCTGTATTTGATGAATTTCTATGGAAGAAAGCTGAAGATGTTCACGTATATAATATGATCCAATACAGCATATAGACACCGTTGGTATGTAACCAAGCTCAATGGAGATATTTGGTGTTCGCATTATTTCTTTGGTTCTTTTTTTTATGCTTACTAAAAGTTTAAGTTCCAATGCTTTTGGTGGGAGTATGAAGGACGAGGAAGCACTCATGGAAGGCAAAAATGAAATGGAAAATTCTATCTCAAATTATGGGTTTGTGTTTGAAATTCCTTGCATTGCATCTTTAGTTGTTATATCTTAAGTTTACTTTGCACTTATTGTTGTTTTTAGAGAAATGAGGGGCGTGGAAGATGATGATTGGCAGATGGTGCAAAAGAAGGGAAACCAGTTTGTGGTGAATGACAAACCTTTCTATGTCAATGGATTCAACACATATTGGCTTATGGTATTTGCTGCAGATGAGTCCACCAGAGGAAAGGTCACTGAGGTGTTCAAGCAGGCATCTTCAGTAGGTATGACAGTTTGTAGGACGTGGGCCTTCAATGATGGCCAATGGCGTGCCCTACAGAAATCTCCATCAGTTTATGATGAAGAAGTCTTCAAGGTGCCTTTTTACTGTTTTGTTATTCTGTGTGATATTCTACACTAGATTGGTATTCATGTTAAATTGTCCAGTATTATCAGCTAGTTGTTACTTCAATTAAAGCATGTTAACCATTAGTAATTGTTTGCTTTTGTAAGCTTTACCATGGTAATTGAAATCAGAATATGCTACAATCGAACTTTGGAGTTACTAGTTATCAGTGTAGGTAATTAGCATTCCTTATGTAATTTTCCATTTTACTATTGGTTCCTCAGGCCCTGGACTTTGTGGTAAGTGAAGCAAAGAAATACAAAATCAGGCTTATATTATCATTGACTAACAACTGGGATGCATATGGAGGCAAAGCACAATATGTGAAATGGGGCAATGCTGCTGGCCTTAACTTGACCTCTGATGATGACTTCTTCTCACATCCTACTCTTAGAAGCTACTACAAGGCCCATGTTAAGGCAAGTTCCTTTAAATAAAGAAACAGGTCAAAACCACCATTGGTTAGTTTCAGCTAGGGCCTTGAATTGAAGCCTGTTTTGCTATATTGCAACAACCAAAACTACCCTGGAATCATATCTTGATATGGACTGCTGTTTTGATATGTTATTATTTTTCTTTATGATTATGCTAAGTTGGTTCTAGTACTATTTTCACTGTAGACTGTGCTCAATAGAGTTAACACATTCACAAACATCACTTACAAGGAGGATCCAACAATCTTTGCTTGGGAATTGATGAATGAGCCTCGTTGCACCTCAGATCCCACAGGTGACAAGTTACAGGTTTATCCCTTTCTTTTGGCTTCCATATCACAAGGAAGGGTCTTGAGGTATTGATTGAAAAGAAAATATAAATACATTTTGTGATGTCATATAATCACATGGCATCGCACTAAACAATTGCATTCTAATAGCAAGTTCTTTCCATGATGTCACATAGTTCACTAAATTCAACTACTCACTTGAATGTGTATTCTAGGATTGGATTCAAGAAATGGCATTCCAAGTGAAGAAAATTGATCCAAAACACCTAGTAGAGATTGGACTAGAAGGATTTTATGGCCCATCAACACCTCAGAGAACTCAGTTCAATCCCAATACATATGCTACACAGGTTGGAACTGATTTTATAAGGAACCACCTAGCTCTTGGTGTGGACTTCGCTTCTGTTCATATATATGCTGACTCTTGGTAAGTCTGTTCAGAATTGCTAATATTTTCATTAAAAAATATTAACTTGTCATAAAAGTTACTTATGTCAACCGTTTACGTAAAGAGTTTCTGTTCACGTTTTGTCAGTATAAAGATTTTTATATTGTCAACCAATAGACTTCTAAGTGGACAAACTTACCATACATGACATCCTGTGACTGAATGACAGTTATATTGTCAATGCATTTAAATTAAATTCTTATACGAACCGATTATATCAGTATTACATTCATATGCACGTGCACATTTGCTAGTGTCACAAACACTAATTTTTATTAGTGATCTATTTTGACATACGTATACTACAGTTCTAACTTAATCAATTATCTGGTTGAAGGATTTCACCACAAATTACTGATTCTCATCTCTCATTCATAAAATCATGGATGGAAGCCCATATAGAGGATGCTGAAAAGCATCTTGGAATGCCGGTTGTTTTTGCTGAGTTTGGTGTATCTTCCAAAGACCCTGGCTACAATTCGTCATACCGAGATACAGTCATAAGCAGTGTGTACAATACCATCCTAAACTCCACAAAGAAAGGAGGGAGCGGGGCTGGAACCTTTTTGTGGCAATTTTTTCCTGATGGAACTGATAACATGGATGATGGGTATGCAATTGTTCTCTCAAAATCTCCTTCCACCTCAAGCATCATACAACTTCAATCCACTAGGCTTGCACTGTTCAATTCCATGTGCAATACTAAATGCAATTGGGGATGTAAGAAGAAAAAGATGTTGGACAAAATACTCTATCACGATGAACTGTAACACCATATGTGGAAAGTTTCCAATTGTAATGCTGTGGTCATATAAAACCATGCATGGATAACTATGTGATTCACCATATCATTTTGTTGTAAACAATGCTTTAATTTGTATGTTGTGCCATTACGGTCATGCAAGGTCACCACCATATTAAACTAAAAGAGTGCATCAGTATTTCGTCGTTGTTTTACAATAATAAGATATACATATGTACCATTATATGGCAATTAGTAAAATAAAGAAGTTAGCATTATAGTATAGGTGTTAAGTACACCGGTTCTCTTTGAGATAGGAATACAATAAACAACAATTTCGTACAAGAGCACTGGTTGAATGGAAGTGTCAAATGAAATTGAATAAACCATCCAACTTGAAAGTAAATATCATTATTGATAAGTTAAAAATACTTATCAGAAAAAAAAAGCAATAGCTTGACTCTTCCTTTAGTTCTATATTGTGTCTACCCATTGGCATTACTGGTCATGTCCTGCCAAACTCAGAATATTTACCTCTTGAATAAAGAAATCATGAGAAAAGGCTTGTTAGCCTTTGTAAACGATTGAGTACTCCTTCCTGATTTTGAATAAGCCATTGATTTTGAGAGGAGATATGTTATATCATGTAGACAAACAGATAAGAAGGAAGGTATGTATAAATTTAGACAGCCAACATGCTAGGCAGCTATCATAGCTTTTTCCTTTCAGATCTTCTGGAGGTTCGCAGGCTTAAGCTTAAGCACAGAAAATATGGAAAAAATCTGCGAATTTCTGCTTGTAAATTTATAAATTAGTTGGCCTTTAGATGAGATGCCATTATATCCATATCATACGAGCTCCTGAAGGAAACAGACGTTTTGTAATAACATTGCCACAGAGAACTTCAATTAACAGTGATATGGCTTGTACTCATCAAAAGAGAAAAAACAAATAGGTATACTATCCCTGCATGTTATTAGTGTAAACAGTGATATGGCTTGTACTCATCAAAAACAGCAAAAACAAATAGGTATACTTTTGTTAACGAACATATTTTACTGCACACTTTTTGTTGAGTCATATTAGAAAATAGAGAAAAGAAAGTTGTATTTCCTGATTTCAAAAGAATGAACAACAAAGGAGATAGTTCTCTCCATTTTAAGGTTTTTTCCTTTCACAAAGAGCAATTGCTTAGTCTAGTCTATAAGTGATACTGATCTCATTACCCCTTCCTTACATCCTACTCCTATATACTGACTTCAGAACTCCCCTCTAGTTAATTTTGACAACTGACACAACTAATTTTCCTAACAACCTTATGGTGCAAAAGACAACCATAAAAAGTTCTAGCTGCTTGCATAATGATCCAAATGCATCTTGTTTAATTAAGTCAATAGAAATCATTGTTTCCATACGCAAATCTAATTATGTAGTGTACTTCTGTAGACACGTTTTCAGGAGCCAACAAGGATTTGCAGAGGCTTACTTAAGAGTCAGAAATATTAACCAGGTGAAAAAAATGAAACAATCACAAAATGGAACAAGTATACTTACATAGCATTTCTAAGCAGCTCACTTTGTGCTTTAAAAGCTTAGTTTTGAAAGGACTGCAGCAGCCTGATCCCCACCCAGAAGGAAATAAGGATGCCTCAAAGCAGCAGCAGCAGATAAACGCCCTCTTAATTGGGAACTTCTCTTGGAGATAAGCTTTGTTGCCAAGTCCCAACCTCTTCCAGAGTCACTATCAAGAATTTGGAAGTCAGACCTCATGCGTGTAGACGCTCTCCATTTGTTTAAATCATATCCACATGTTCTTATCTCCAAATTGAAATTCTTCAAAGCAGCTGAAGACCTTAAGGTTGGAATTGCTATCTGCAGGAGTACAATCCCAGCAGAATACATATCAAACAGATCAGGACTGTTTAACTGCAAAATCAAACAGGTAAGAGGATAAATCATGGGATGATCCACACACAGGTGTGCATACATGAATGAAATCATTCCATACAGATTAATTACCAAATGATGCCAATCGTGCCACAATCTAGCTGATCCAAAATCGAAAATGAATAACTTTCTCATTTTTATTCATTCAATGTGAAATGTTTCTAATACAGTAATATTAGCCACAACATACAAGGGAATGACATTACTTTTAACCCAAAACCCTAAGGCAGTAGGTAGGTTTATAGGTCTTCTTTCTTATATATTGCTTAACTGTTTCATTTTTATTCAATGTAAGAGTTAGACTCGCACTTGAATTCTTAACATTTAAGTCACTGTGTTATTGAGACATTCATTTGAGCTTGATAACATTCCTAAAGCAGAAGTGCCTTAACTAATTACACACGATTCAGTGAAAATACCGTCCTATATACTGCTTTAACCAAGTTCAACAATTGTTAAAGCCACTATTATATAGTTTTACTAAAACTGACACAATGTCAACCTTAGGAAAGAAACTTAATTTTGGATACATCTATGAAGTATATAAATAAAACCTGCCACATGATTGGTGAAAGGAAAGCTGCAATCGGCTCTGGTGGAAGACTCGGGGTTTCTTCTGGTAGAACATACAGTTCAGGGGGACAGTAGTCACGATCCAAAGGGGTTCGATTGGGAACATAATTCTTTCCAATTCTAAGGTCTGTTGCAGCACCAAAATCGATGAGTTTAATCTGCCCCCGTTTGGTAACTACCAAGTTGGCAGGCTTAAGATCCCTATGAACAATTCCAGTGTCGTGAATTTTCTTTAGAGAAGTAATGATCTGGCGCATAATTTGCTTGATGATCAATGCATTTCGTTTAGAAGAGTCTACACCCTGCAAGACACGTCCAAACATGGTAGACTCTAAGTTTGATGGGAAGCTTTGATCAGCCATGTAATCAGCAAGAGAGCGCCCTCCCTGTGATGTTGACAACCCTGCAATTAGTATATGGAATAGTTGGTATATCATAAAATATGTTTGGAGCATATCTATATGCATTAAGTTAAGTGACAAAATTCATGAGTTAAGTAATGCATAGCTGCCTGCATAGGCAACCTATGGCTCTTCAGCTAAAGGGAATATTTGGTAGAGCACCTCAAACTTCCAAACTAGCCATTTTCCACCTTTTGTGAACTGTGAATTGGCTTTGTCAGCTATAAAACTTCCAAGAAACTTAGCACAAGTTTCAGGAGCTGCTCTAGAGAGTCTGTAATTGAACCACTCCTCAAAATCACCAAATTCATCTGCCCCTTCAATTCCAACCTTTACCTGCACATCCCATCAGTCAGCTCCTGAGTACATCTAACAGGCTTTATGATTATAAACAGAAAAAGAAAAAGATTTACTTCATCATATGTAAGTTGAGAGAAGATAAACCAAGTCAGCATACAATTTTGAATTTATCATCAACATAATGATTAAATATTCGAAATCTAGTCATAGTATTGGAAAATAAATGAATATCTTGAGGCTACCTTTTTAAGAATGACTTTATCCTTAGATTTGACATCCAACTTTGTCACCTTGCCTCTTCCATTTTTTTGCATCCACTCTTGTAAATCTACATTCTTTGGGATCAAAACACCTGAATAAACAATACCAAATGACCCTTCTCCTATTTTATCTCCAATAAGAAAATCAGTCCTCTTGAGATTTCTCCTTCCAGATAAACTGTCCAAAAGCAGTTGCATAGGGGCCAAAAGGAATGCATCAATGGCGCAGACAAGAACACCTGGCCTTGCAGTTAAATAGGCCCACGTCAGCCCTGCAAGTATCACAAACCCCCACCTCTGTATGTCTGACAAATCTTCAGTTACATTCTGAAACTTCGTCAACACTGATTGGAAGACAGAAAACTGGTCCACGTGAAAAGTGGTCTCCAACAAGTCTTTGGGAATGTCACCAAAAACTGCATTGCACTTTCCAGAGCTACTCTTTAAACGGTCTGTTGAGAAGGAAATGGTAATTGGGATGCTGAGTTTCAGAGGAGAGAAGGAGATGGTGCGATTATGTTGAAGTGTTGTTGCAGTTGTAGGAAGAAGAGAAGCCATGACCGTTATTTCCAAACAAGCCAATGCTCTCAGCAATGTTAGTTGGTTGTTTGTCACAAAACTAGAAGCTAGAAATGAATAACGTGCATGGTAGCTCTTGGGCCATTTATTTTCTAGGTTCAAAATCACCCCAATCCTCATCCAACAAAACCTTGCACAAAAAAATAAAGTATTAATTATGTTTGAACCCTTACACCATTGATTTTAATTTTTTTCTTAAAATATATACAAAAATTAATCCTCTAAGAATTTCTTTTTTCATTTTTGTCCTTAAAAAAAGTAGAAATTAGTCTTCTGAAAAATTTGCATCATTACTCATCAAATCAATTTCATTCTAGAAAAAAATAAAAAATAAAAGGCATTACTCCTTAGACGAAAACAATCCAAGGGAAAACGTGATTTCCACTCTTCCTCATCCAACCAATTTTATTATTTGGAGAAAACAAATTTATAACCCTTTTCCATCAACACTAGAAATTTACCAAAAAAATTACAAGAAATAAAAAAAAATACCAACATGTCCAAATTTTATTTTATAATAGATCCATTTATCATAAATAATAGTTGGTGACGTATCTTCTATCTATTTATCACGCAAACAACAATATCAATCAAATAAGAAAAATGAAGTAATTCTATGACTGATATGTGCAGGTTATTTTTTAAAAGAATAAAAAAAGCGATTTTCTTAAATTGAGGAATTGAAAATATTTATGCTAATAAATAATAATAATAATAATAATATTATTACTACTATTAACGAAATCATTCACTAGTTGGTTAAAGGGAAGGAAGGAATATTGAAGTTAAAGATTAGTTTGAATAATTATTATATTTAAGTTTTTAATTTGAATAAATATCCTACCGTTAATACATATTTTACTAATTGTTAATGCAAATAAAAGTATCAAACAGAACCCCAGTTATATTTTTGGACAATCAGTGCAATCAATCAACGGATACCAATTAGTAAAAAGCCAAACACGACCAACCCTTATCATTCTAGATTATTAAAATAAAACCAATTACTGTAATTGTGCAGTTAAATTAATAGTTTCGAAACTTAAATTTATCAAAAGTAACTATAATTGCTATGTTTATAAACTAATAGATACAATGACGACGAATAGACTATAGTTAAAGCAACTTGTTTACTGCGATTCTAATTCATACCCAAGTAGAAACATAAAAGTACATAACCCTCTACTATGGACGACATTTGAAATTTTGAAGCGATCGCTGTTGATTGATAAATCTTTGTTTGCAAATCGTAAAATTAGGTGTTGGCAAAAGTTACTTTCAGCATCCTTAAACTCCCATGGCAGATGATGCTAGGCACAATATTTTATGTCCCTAGTGGAAGAGACCGTGCATCGTATCAACTGTATAAAAAGGCAATTTATTTCCTCCTAACATGACAGCTCAATACAATTGTGGAGCCTGCAATGCACATAAATAAGTGACTGAACTCACAACCTGCAAAGTTCACACAAGTCCTAGTGGCACAAGAAATTCTTTAGTGTTGGCAATTGTGACAGTTTATCACTCACTGTTCACGCATCCAAATACAAGCAATTAACTAATGAGAAAAAAAGCAGTACTATGACAACATGCAGCTTAAGTCAAAGCCGTTACAAGTTGTGAATTTAGTAAGCAGGGCTATTCCTCTGAAGAAAAGAGGGCGCAGGCCTCACATAAGAGAAGTCCTTAAAGGGGTTTCCACCATTTGGGCTGGCAGCTGGCGAGTCCACAACAGGCATATCAGTCCAGCGCTTCTCAAAGTTGGCAACACAGTGCGTACCAGCTACTTCTGGCCTAAAGCTTGGCTGGATTTCTCGTCCTTCCAACTTTCTCCAATTGATTGGTTTAAACCACTTGTGTCCTTTAATTTCCTCAACCCCCCGGGGTCCACAACCTAAGCGCTTGGTTGCTTCCTTCTGTAGCAGCTGAAACAAGGATAATCATCTTAATAAATGTTACAACTTCTGCCTACTAGTAAATTAGCTATTGTACAAAAACTAAATGGAATGCGAATCAAGGAATTAAAATCTCTAGCAAAGAAGAAAAGATTAATTCATCTTTTGGATGTGATACAAACTCGACCCTTTTAAAGTCAATGAAAAAAATATCACAATAGATGCATTAGCGATCGAGCCCCAAAGAAAACTTATATTAATTGTACCGCTGTATTTTATTTGCTCCTGTACATGTTAGTTTGGTTGATTCAACAACTACATTGGAAAGTCCTTTTCCAGACCAATGTCCTCAAGACGTTAATCCAATCTGTACTATCTCGCAATTCTTGCAAGCACTCAAAGATACAATGATCTCAAACATTTACTATATCTGCGAAGATACCAGAAAACATAATTCTAGTGGTCCATTTCATGACTCGCTTCATGCTTTGTAAGTAGAGAAAGCCAGTTTAAAATATATCAAGCCTATATTATGTTCACTAATTTCAGATGTAAAAGTGAAGTAGAGCACAATTGCACCAAATAATCATATAAGATATAGATTATGATGATGATGAACTGTTGCAGAATAATCAAAGGAAATATTTTCTATAGACTATTTGATTACCGCTTTCAACAGTGAATGTGCTTCACTTGACAAAAATGCTGGCAGCTTGATCTTGTCTTTAACTATCTTCTGCTGAATTTTATCGCGGCTCCCACCAGAGAAAGGCGGCTGCAGAGAGAAGTGAGACAACATCAACAAACATTTAGCAACTCCAAAAGACCTAGCAGTTATTAAGTTCTCAAGCCATTACAACTAACAAGTATATACTATGACGATAACAAAAACAATGAACCAAATAATATCTGTAGTCATATTGTCCTAGAAATTCCCAATATTGACATTCTCCCCTTCCTTTTAACTTGAGGAAAGACGTAAAATCGTCTACAAGCCAAAACACAAATAAAGTTGACTAACTTGCTTAAAAGAAACAAAACTGAGTGCACTTCGAAACTCGAATAACAAGCTACCATGGTGCTTCAGTAGACCCAGCCCTAAACTTGAAAGTACTTCAATTAAATTCAATAAATTGAATATTTCTACACACAAAGTTTAAAGATACGAACATTGTCTTCTGAATAAAAATATATTTTAGCGTTTAACAATCAATTAAGAAGGTATAATCCTATGGGCAATCAAACATTTAATAAATCATACAATCATAACTCCACAAGAACTGGCACAAAACAGGAAAGCACTTTAATTCAATTCTATAAATTGAATATTTATACACTTTAGGTTTAAAGATAAGAACATTGTCTTACTGAATAAAAAAACATTTTAGCGTTTTACAATCAATTAAGAAGCTACATTATCATCCTATGGCCAATTAAACATTTAATAAATCATGCAATTATAACTCAACAAGAACTGACAGCACAGGAAAACTTGAACAAACCACATTTATGATGGCTACAGTTTTTACCCAAAAAACATCTTTCGAAAGAAAGAAAAAATAATATTGACATGTAAATGACAATTAAGGCTAGTGTTTTGGTATCAGACAGCCAACAATAGTTTAATATCTTCCAAAACAGGTCCAAACATGTAGCTTTCAAAGAAGGTACTTGCTTTAGATAAGCTTGCTAGCACCCTAAGGCAGCTAGGACGCAAAATGGAAACAACATTAAACACAGGAAAAGTGTATTATTGTGCCAGATTAGGTAGTGTTTGATGCAAGTATAAGTATGACACAGAAGTCGCTCCTCTTAAACCCCATCATTCAAAAGTTAGAGCCAAGTAAATTTACTAAGTAAGATTTTTCCTCAACTAGTACGCACACAGGCCCTCATAAAAGATCCAACAGAAAAACCAGCCTTACAAATTAAGAAGGGAAGAGATGCAAACCTTTCCAGTAAGCATCTCAAACAGTAGAACACCTACGCTCCACCAATCAGCAGCCTTATCATGGCCTTTGCCAAGAATAATTTCAGGTGCCATGTACTCTAATGTACCACACATCGAATTTGATCTTGTACTCTCTTCAAATTGTTTAGCTAAGCCAAAATCAGTCAACATAACCTAGTAGATCAAAAAATAAATAACTGTTCAGTTATTACAGGTATGAAACCAAGGTTAAAAGTCACTATGAAAAACATGAGGGAGGGAGGACAGAGTACATGGCCATCAGCATCCAGTAGAATATTTTCAGGCTTTAGATCCCTGTGCATTATTCCATTTGAATGGAGATGAGAAACTGCAGAAACAATCTCAGCAGTGTATATCCGTGCTAGATCCTCTCTGAACAGTCGACACAAAATAGAACCACAAATTAATCCTGCAAATTAAAAACACAAACAAGAGCAACAAAAAATCTCAAAGTTAAACTCACCTGAAAAGGCCTTGGTGATAAAGCTGGAAGAAGAGATGGCCCCCGTTTACAAAATCAAGCACAAGATACAGTCTGTATTTTGTCTGAAAGAGCGTATAGATAGAACAAGAGTTAGCATTTTAACAAAAAAGAAGACAATTCCGGATATAAAGTACTTCAAAATATATTCATAACTTGAACTAACAAATGTTCATTTAGATTTTGTGTAACATACACAATGACAGTAAAAGCAGAAAGTAATGAAAAGGTGCATGCCATATCGAAATTAAGTACCTGAAAAGAGTATCTGAGTTGAACGACAAAAGGGTGTTCTAACTTCGTCCAAATATCCCTCTCAGCTTTCATGTATTCCGTATGGTTCTTCTCCATAATCTTGTCCTTCCGCATAACCTTCATAGCATATATTTCTGAAGTACCCTTTTTCCTCACCTGATATACTTTAGCAAATGCACCCTGCCCCACAACCTTCAAAATCTCAAAATCTTCAATGCTAACTCTTTCGACTTTCATGAGATTCCCGTCTTCATCTTTCGAAGACTCTTCAACAAAGGAAGACTCTTTGATGTCCTTAATGGTCTCTCCATCAACATAATCCGATAGTTCCAATGAATCCTCAGTCTCGTGTATGGTGAGTTTACTAAGCTTAAGTGATTGACTAACACAAGAAGAAGGGCCAACCAGAGAATGAGATCGGGTGTAAATGACTGGGGGGTCATCATAAACCAGCTCATTCACTTCTTCTACAGATTCACCAGTGTTGTTCAAATCTACAGTAACTGGGCCAAAGACATCAGAGAAATCTAGCTCAATATGCTCCGCGTTCACAGTATCAGGAAGGTTCGCAGGAAAGAGTAAATGAGCTTGTGACGGTTTGTAACCACCCTTCGTTTTAAAACCAGAAAACTGAGAGGAAACCATTTTCTCACCGCTCAGAAATCAGGGATCTAAATATGCTGCTGCTGATGACCAAACTAAAAAAGACTATAGATTAACCACCCCGAAGTTTCCCAAAACCCCCACCGCAGATGGACTCCTGTCAATGGCCTGAATCAAGAGAAAGTTGATGTAGGCAAAGGGAGTTCCCAAAAACTTAGGCAGCAAGAAGAGCAAAACCCAGCAGAGGAGGTCGTTGTTCTTGTTTCCCGCAACACAGGAAACGAAGTATGCTCCAGTGGTTGTTGAACTCATGAAGATCCAATTGACAATCTGCGTTTCAACGCACCCAAAAATAGAACAAAAACCAAAAAGCCAAGTTACAATCAGAATTTATGACACCAATAGAGAATGACCTTCAAAATATTCCACAAAATTTTGTTACCATAACCTAAATTAAATACACAATCACAACATACTCCAGAAACAGCACTGTCATAAATAACACATCACAATTCACAACGCCTAAAGAAACGAAAATAAGAAAACAAAATCTCTTTCATCATCCAAAAAGCATACTTCGAATTAAATAACTGAAATCGACATATGCGACAGTGGACAGCGAGATCTAACGGAAAATTTAACTGAATCACGAATCGGTTACAAAGCGCGAAACTAGGCTAGGGTTATTGTCAAACAAACCATACCAACGGAGAAGACAATTAACAAACGGAATTGAAATCGAAATTTGAAATCAAAACAAAAGAATAATTTCAACAACGTGACAGAGAGAAAGAAAGAGAGAGAGAGAGTACCAGGGAAGGGAATTGGGAGGGGGCAGTGAAAGGAATGCAACGTTTTCAGGAATATTTGATTCCGAGGGGTGAGGGACTCGGGTCGCCACTTATAGCTTCTTTCATCGATTTATGGTTATGATTCTCTTTCGTTTGTTCTTCGACACGTGGCGATACGTGAGTGGTAGTTTATCGTCCCTCTCGGGGGATGCGAATATGCTGTTACGTGAACTATTCTTGGGCTTAGAATTTGGAGCTAGGCCCACTTTTTTTTTTCTCTTTTTTAGGAAATTCAAATTATTTCTTATAAATGGATACCGACAAGAAGAGAAGAAAAATAATGATTTGCAGGCAATTCTGTCAAAAACAATTCAATTAGGAATGATAGATGAAAATGTTAATCATTGAAAGTGGGAGCACATGAGTTGCGTTGACTTGTTATGAAAATCGTAGTGAAAAATAAGCTTCAGGGTTCATATTTGTATTCTGTAAAAACAAAATACTTCACCCATCGGCTTTTCTTAATTAAAAATTAAAATTATATGATTTTATGTTATTTAAGAATATAAATATATAATAGTAGTGTAACTTAAATTATATTGATAAATTAAATTTCAGTTATTATTTATTATAGAGAGATTTAACATCTAAATGGGATAACCTTTCAATTTATCTAACTAAATACATCAATTAACAAATAAAAAACATTTACATATTAAATATACAGATCATTAGAGTTTAATGAGTTCACAGGATATAACATAGTTTGACAATACAGTACAACCAAACTACGCTCATAATAAATATCCAATTTAAAAGCTCAGGTTTTGATTTAAATTTTTACAATAATTAGTAGAAGCAACAAAATAAACATATATGGTGTAAAATTCTAATTGGATATACAATTTTTTTAGCACTTTATTATAACTAATATTCATAATAAGGAACTATTTTTAATTTATATTAACAAGTAACACAGTAAATAAATGTAACTAAGATAGTTTACCGTTTTTATTTATAGTTATGAGTTACTGTTAATGTCAGGATCAAAGTTTTGTGGCATTTTTATTTATGCTGGAGTTTGATTTGTTAGAAATTAAGTATAAATATAAATTTTATATCGAATAGAAATAAAAAATTAAATAACACAAGAAAATATTTAAATTTTAAGATTTTAGATGAAATATTATATAAGTATTTTGTGTGGATCTAACTTATCTCATTGTTACGAGATTTTTTCAGTTTTTTGGATCAATTTTATTAACAGTTGATTTTGATCACTCTATCAAAGGTCTTCAAAGGAGATGTATTGTAAAAGGAATTCTGTCTTGAATAAAAGATTATTAAGTATTAAAATCTATCTCCAAATCTCATGTATGAGTAAAAATGAGATTGAGGAATTGATGCAAAATTTGAAAGCAATTTCAGTCATAGCTTCCAAAAGCAGAGGATGCATTCATTACCAAGTTCTCATTGGAAAAGTGAGTGAAGATTACTTACAAATAGAAGCACTGAATAAATGACTCAACATTTAAAGAATTAAAATTATTACCTTGCTAAATGAAACCGAAATTCTCCTCTCCTCCACTACAGTCTTCTGACTCCTTCTCTGAGAGGAGAACTTGAGAAAATGAATGGAAATTTGGGTTTAATAGGAATGAAAGAGAGTAACTGTGTTATCCTCTTCCTTTGTACAACAGCCAACACCTGGGATTCGCATTCCATGGAAGAGCCTCGTGTCACTGCGAACCTAGCCTCGTGCCAAAATATGGATCAAAGTTGGCCTCATAAATTTTTGTTTTTTCAATCCAATGGCTTTGGTTTGCTGTGAAATTTCCTCCCTTGGATTTCACCATATCATATTTCTGAAAATACCAAAATATAAATCATGGAAATGAATTTTATTTGTTACTATAGAATTTTCTTTATTCATATAATAATTAAATATCAAAATTAAGACTTTGTTGATAGATAAAAAAAATTTGATGATTATGAATATATTTTAGTAAAAAACCATGTGTTTAATATCTATAGAAAAAAAAAACAAATAAAAGAATATTGGAAAACCCATTTTATCTTGTAGAATAATTTCCCTAATTTCCAACCTCCATTGTTGATCAGCTTTCTACTTTCTTCTACATCTTCTGCTGCATTTGCCTCTGTTTCTGCTTCTGCTTTGCTTCAACATACACACATACTCAACAAACCACACCATCTTCTAATGCTGTAAGATTTGTACCATGCTGCTTTTGTGCCTGGTCTCTGTCTGCCCCCTCACTCACTATGACTGACTTTCTAGCCACAAACCCTCTTACCCTTTCAGCTGCAGAATCTCCAAGATTCCCTTTCCTCAATTCGCGCCAAACTCCTACACCCAGAACCCAACTTAACCCAAATTATGGCCTCCCCTTCTCTTCCAAACCATCCAAAACCAGCTGCGATAACAAGACTCTCTCTTGGGCTCTCAGCTCCCGCTCCAATGAAGGCCCGTCAAGGGGCTATGGCTTTTACAACGAACTTCAATTTGAGGATGTAAAGGAAAAGACTTTTGGGTTGGAGAGAAACCCTGTTGCTGAAGATTCCCCCACTGAAAGTGGGCCGGTCCCTTTTGATGATAAGGGAGAGGGTGATTTGGTTCGGGTTCAGGGGGATGCAGATGGGGATGGCGATGATTTGAAGAAAGGTGACGGTGTTGATGAAAGTGACAATGAGAAATTTGGAGGTAAACGAGTGAGAAGAGGTAAGCAGGTAATTAGAAGGTCGAATTTGTTGGCCAAGCAGGTGATCAGCATTCGCTCTGCCCTTAGCATGGGGTTTGTATCACAACTTTGGGTGGACACCACCTCGGTGAGTCTTGAAAATAGTTGCTCAATCTCAGTTCTGTGCAGTTTGTTCGTTTTGCTAGCGTGTGTCTCTAGAATACAAGTTTCTTCAAGGAGTCTGTTGATAGTGTTTGTTGGTTTTGTTGGTGAGATGTCTTATTTGAGGAACTAAGAAATTAACTTGTTTACGCATTTGTTCTTTTGGTGGATTCTATTTTCAGTGGATGGTGTTGTTCGTCGAAGTGAGGCCAAACTTGCTTTCTGGGGATTCAGAAAAATTTCTTCTGGAAGAGATTAACCAGGTATAAGAAGCTTGGATTCAGGAGAGATTTTTTTCTTATTTAGGTTTGATCACTCTCGGTTGAATGTGTACATACCAGCTTCAAAAATACTTTACTCAGTCTTAATCCAAAGTATTGCTTTCGTATCGTTTTTGTGGAGTTTTTTTGTTTTTTGTTTTGCCTGCAATAATATAAAAGATATTAGGGATTTCGTCAGTGGAAGGGGGGTTCTAAATCTTGTTGTCAAAAATGTCTGATGCATCAAATGTTCTGATGGCAAATTGCCAGCTTGACTTTGTACTTTGGCTTGGCGCCATATTGAACTCCTAATATGGTGTACCTTGCTTTTTCAGCAAGTGACTTCTTGGTAATTCTGCCCGTTCCTTTTTCAGGTTGGAGATGTCGTTCTTGTCCAAGATGAAAGTGTTATAGATAATGAATTTAAAATGATTGGATTGGAGACACTGGTATGCTTTACTATTTTAAATGACTCAAATTTGTAGATTATTTTCTTTTACATGATTTATTTGAGTTTGTTGTCTGGCACAATATGGATTGGGAGTTGTCTTTGTGCTACATGGTACTCAAACTCTTGGTGTTGCTGAAGCAGTGCAGATTAATATTTAATGCAATGACTGTAATCTTGCCATAGAGGGAAATATTATGTTGTTTAAAGAATCTAAGCTTGTACTGGTGCTTTTTTTCCATGGTTTGCAAATTATGTGAACATAACCTCTGATATGATGTTGTGTGTCAGATGTTTTGGTTAGTAGAACGCCCAATCTCTCCTCTTTTGATATTTTGTTCCGTTCTTTCTAAATAATCAAGTTCTCTGTTTGAATATTTATGAAGGAAGATCTAAAAATCTTTTATTTGAATATGTTCTAAATATCCTCACATTGGTTAGCGATTTGCAAGATGAGATTTGATATTTTAGCTAACATTATGTAAGGGTATATGATAATAATAACAAAACTATAGATAAGGGAGTAACTGAATAATATTTCAGAGTGTATTTGAGTTGATAATTGAAAATAACAACTGAACAAAAATGAACAGATTTGAACAGAACAATAAAGCAGTAACATAATCTTTTTTCCGGGCTTTCAGACTCTCCCTATTCACTCCACTATCCAATTCTCTTCCCCTCCCTCTCTTTCCAACCCTTTATTTGTAAGCATAACCCAACTTTACCTCTACTAACTCCCTAATAATGGCTTTTATTATATTTTTTTTTTCATATTCCTCCTTTACACTTGGTTATGTAACACATTAGTGGTGGAGTTAGGTGATGATGACAAAGGCTAGCATGCTTAGCTTACATCTTAACCCTGTACAAGTACCTACTAGTTACCAGAGTAATTTGCAAATTAGGGTTTGATTCAAAATTCTAAGTTTCTATATAAGTTATCGTAAATAATGTGTAAACAAGGCAACCTACTACTCAACACTGATTGGAATAAAGAATTTCTTGGAGAGATCTAAATTCTCTATGGTTTTTTGAGAACTGGGAACTCATCCGATACTCTCAGTGGTGTTCAACTTAGAGTAATAAGGCCACCGTTATTGCTTAGTAAAACAAGAACCTTGTTATACAGCATGCCAACATGGGTAGTCAATGCCACAACTAGATAAAATTACATAGTTGATAAGTTGTATGAAGGCCACTGAAAGAATCAGATAAGTTTTTAACTCCTGAGTTTGCATCATTAGGGTGCAATGAACTTTCTTACTATTTTCCAAAATGAAATAGGAATTTGAATTGTCAGCTGGGTAGCTTGATCTGATACAAGTTACTAGATATCTTAATTTGTTTGTATTTGCTAGGTTGGATACAAAGTTGTAACACCCTCTCAACGGAATATTGGAAAGGTGACAAATCTCTTGACCATGTTGTCTTCACTTACTATTTTATCTTTGTTATCTAATTGTGGAAATCTTAACTTGTAGGTGCGTGGATACACTTTCTGCATCAATTCAGGTGCTGTTGAAGAACTTGAACTTGACTCATTTGGACTATCAATCATTCCATCAAGCTTGGTAAGTGGGTGACTTCTTTGTAAGATTAATAGTACATGTACAGAGCTAGATTGCATGCAAATTGTGTCATTTAATTGGAAATATGTAACTTGTGCACTGGTGGAGATAACACAGGAGCTATTTTATTGAATGATGATCATTCTAGGCATATCGGGTGGAGGCCATATTATAGAGTTTAATAGTAACAAGCTTAGTAAGATTTAATCTGAGGACGGTGTCATTATGTATGAAAAATATCTAAATAATATTCATATATTGAAATAATATTATTATTTCATGATGTTTCCTTAGTTGGATAGGAAACGATCGAGTATTATTTAGTATAAATAAGGGTTCTTGCTTTATGTTTTATCATCTTACATGTCACACATCATAATCTACTAGAAAATGTTATTCGTTGTCTCTGTTCTCACTACTTCCTCTTTCAATAAAAACTTTGTTAAAATTAACCCTCAGGGCAGATTTTAAACAACTAAAATGGAAAGGCTTTACTGGAAAAGAAAATATTTATTTTATGCTTCTAAATTCCAATATCACCCGTGAGGGCTGATTTTAAACAACTAAAATGGAAAGGCTTTGGAAAAGAAAAAATTATTTTATGCTTCTAAATTGCAATGTAATAAATGCTTTGTTTTTCTAATAAAATCTTTAGCCTTTCCAAATTTGATTTCTGAACTTCCAGCATTGGTTCTGTCAATACTCATTTCTTTTGTTTAATTTAGAGGTTCATTATTGGTAGAGTCAGCCACCCAGAATTCTGTTGCGACCAAGTTGTTTGAAATGCAATAGCGTGGAGGATGGAGGGTGAGACAAATTGCAGTTGGAGGGAATTGAAAGAGAGGGGAAGTGTACAGTGAGGATGGAATATCATGAGAGGTGAATATTGAATAATGCTCTTGGAGATGTAAATTAATGCAGAGAGAAAGAGAGGTGCCGGGGAGAGAGAGAATACTGTCTCTGATGCCAATACAAGGTTTAACAATAACATGATCTTTTTACTAATGGTGAGTTAACAATTGGAATAAATTTTGGCCAATTTTGATTAGTTAGTGACTAAATTGCTGAATTTGATGTGGTGGATTAAATGGAGAATAAAAGCATTAGTGAGGTGGGGACCAAATTAAGTTTTTGTCTGAGTTATTTTAAGAACATTGAAAAATGCTAGTCTTATATGAGAAGACTTCCATAGACAGTGACAAACACAGCTTAACCAATTAGGGTAAGTGTTTATAATTATCTTATATTAAACTTAGCTCATTAGTCTGATGATACCACTAGGATCAAAATCCTGGAGCCACCCTAATATCCTAGTACTTGTAAGGATTTATTCTATGAATTTATAATATTTAGAGCATGTTAAGATTTTGATTGTTTCTAGGGATTTCTTCAAAAGTTCTCACATCTTAATCAACACAAAAAAATAGGCTTATCCAGATACTCATGTTACATTTTAGGTGAGTACCTACTCTTTGCTGGTTGAGGACGTACTGGAAGTAGTATCTGATGCAGTTGTTGTGCATGAAGCTGCAGCTTTACGCATCCAAAGGCTTTCTAAGGTACCTTTACTTTCAATAAAACTGCTGGGTTTGCTTAGTGATTTTCTTGCATCGGTTTCTTAACTGCTGAAAATGTTTCATCTTCAATTTTCTTCTGGTTCTAAATTCTTTCTAGTTCTCTTGTTGTAAACATAAATATATAATCATGCTTATTATATCCAAAAAAACAATTAAAACAAATCTTCGTTACTAATTGATATAGATCATGCATAGAATCTTACAGTTCTGATAGTCGCTTTTGATTTCTCCTGCATATGGCATATTAGGTTCATGCTTTGAGTAGAGTCATCAATCTAGATAAACCATAAACAAGGCATACCAACCGTGAATAGGCCAAAAGTGGGCATGAATGGGTCTCAAAACCAATTTGAAATGGTTTTTATAAATGTATTATGAACAAAATTCTTAAACTTTTTTTTTTAAAATAAATGAAGAGCTTTTCCTTAAAAAAATAAATGAAGACCTGTATACGAAATTTGCATCTGGTTTGCTATTTAACTGCATTTGTTATGAATTTTATGCTTTAAGGCAAGTAAAATTATTCTTTTATAGTAATTTTAAACTGAATTTAACTTAATTTTCATATGATTTTAAAGTAACTTAATCCTAAATTTATTATATAACATTAAAAAGAATATATTTAACTATTTCCATTATGATCCAGTTTAACTATTATTGAACCAATGAACAAGCAATAAATACCTTCTCCATGGCCAAGTTTAGTTTCAAAACGTTGATCTTTCTAGGACTTATTTTTGGTATTATAGAATAAATTATGTGAAAGAACTTCTATAAAGAGAAGTTAATTTATTTTTTCTATAAGTGTTTATATGGAATTCAGTGCAGAAAATTAATTGAACATTGTTGTTTTTTCTCATTAAAACAATAAGCCCATTTTTTGCCCTGTTGATCATATAATAAACCAACCTATTTTGTTTGTGCTAGGGTTTTTTGGGCAACCAGAATGTGAGAACTTCATTAGATTACGACTCCGAAGAATATGAAACTTATGGTCATGTTTCAAGGAGAAGAAAAAGTGTGGGAAGAAAGAAACCCAATAAAAAAGAATGGGATGATGAAGATAATTGGGAGCTTCCAATGGACTATCTCTGATTCTAATGAATTTTCTGCTAAATTTCATGTGAAAAATTTGTTTATTAAAAATTATGGAAGTTGAAATAACCTGTTATAAACACCAAAAGGAAATTCTTTTCCTTTTCACGATTGGTGATGAGAAGTAGGCTTTCATTTATTTGTACAGTTTTTTCATTGATTTTTTTTAAATAATATATATTTTAGCAATCTCTTACCTGTAGTTTGGCAATTGTGTTTCTTCTTTTAATTGTATTGAAAAGTAGTGAGCACTTCTCAACTGTAATGAACTCAATAATCATCATTAAGATTTAAAAACATTCAGAGAGCTTATTTATATAATGAAAATGTATAAAATCTTATATTCTCAATTATAATAAGTCAAGTTTTGAAATAAATTCCCACTTTGGTACATTACTCCGATTACCATGAACCTAAAGGCTAAATCAAACTGATAAACGGAGACTTTAATATTATAGAACTAATAATTTAACACAGCCATATCAAGGTTGGGTAAAGCAAAACATTAACATGAAAAAACATTATATATCTCGTGCAATAAAAGATTAACAATAAAATGATAAAGAATAATAAATTATATTTATTGTTTAACATCAAGTCTATTTTGCTTTAAGAAAATGCTTTTGATTGAAGAAAAAAATAAAACTCTTTCGATTGAATTGACTAGCCTAACCCAGTCGATCTTTTTAATCATTGCCAAGAAGGAACAAAAATGGCATTACCAAAACTCAACCTCGAAATCAATATACATTCTTAATTCTTCGGGTTTATTGGTCTTGATTATCAACCCTGTCAGTAATGTCCCTTCCAGGAGTTTTTACATTACTTTCCTTAAAACCAAGTTCAGCCAAGTCTTGCTTTGCCATCAAGTTCCTGTAAGAAGCCAATTATATAGTTCATGGTAATCAGTTATAAAAGAAATTCTAGTCAAAACAAACCTAAGAACCATATACCAAAAGTAATCTCTACCAATATTTTATATTAGACTCGATGATTTCATTGCAAAATGGGTACAAATTTTGATAAAATGGCGTTCTACTTGTGACTACGATCTTGTCAAGCTCCTATGGTGTCATAAAAAGTACACATCTATGGAAAACCCAATGACAAAACTACTGCCTGAGTAAAATGATTAATAACGGATACCAGAGGAATTACAGGAGTTAATCCTCAATATAGAGACTCTCTTAAAATGCTATTGCTATCTCCTCTAATTTTGTTCTCTTTTTTGGTTATTCAAAGAGGCATTTCATTCCTATAATTAGGTAATTTGTAAAGGTATGGCTTGTATATGTATTTTCTTTTGTTTTCAGTTTCACACTCAAGATCATAATTCCTTTTAATGAAAAGTGTTCACTCTTTTCTTCACCAAAAATGCATTGCTCACTTATACAGATCACTCTCAAAAATTTAGAATGACTAATTCAAATCCACGAAAGATATAAATACTTTTACAAAGCTGCTTAGTAATCAAATCAAACTACAACATTGGGCTGAAAAGATTAGCCTAGCCTACTTAATTAACACCAAACACTAACAAAATGTGCACTAAAAACTTCTCTGTAATGCATCGGAAGCAACTCACCTCTCCATGCGACACTGCAGGTATTTTTTTGAGAATTGCCTGCATTTTTCAGACTGGTGTCCAGCAGTTTTCAAACAATTGAGATATTCCACCTTCTCCTGCAACGAGGGCAATACAAGAACGAATGAAAATGGAGCTGAGAAACCCAGAATGAATAAACAAGTGAAAAAGAAGCATGCATACTCGGTCACACAAATGCATATGGTCCAATGGGAATATTCCCTTTTCGGGAGGCACTGGACGGGGCCCCCTATTGCCACCAAATGCACCACCTATAGACATAAGAGTCAAAGCTATTAGTAATAATCAGAAACCAAAATTATTGGTTTTAGAAACAATAGAGGAAGCATAAAATTTTCAAATAACCCTATTCACTACAAATTTGGAAGCAAATCATTCATCAAACAGAGGATGAAATGTGTGAAAGAGAAACAAATACCGGCACTCATTTCTAGGGTTTCATGCGTAAGCGTGGTTACGGAATCTCAGAAAACAGTTTCAATTTGAACTGGATTGAATTAAAAACACGCTGCAAGTTCGATCCCTTCTACTCTTCGGGTCGATCATACCAGGAGTCAAGTTTTGTAATAACGAAAATGTTACTTTGAAAACCGCACAGTAAATAACTAAAGCTGAAATGGTGGAACTGTGAAAGAGAAGGGTTTTGCGGGAGAAGAAGTAACGGAGAACAGGGAAATACTCTCTCTTGGTACCCAAAAATAACTACATTTGTTATGAATTTTTAAGTAAAATTATACTTTTGTGGTAATTTTAAAATTGAATTTAACTTAATTTTCTTATGATTTTAAAGTAATTACTCCTAAATTTATTATATAATATTAAAAATAATATATTTAACCATTATGATCTGGTTTAACTTTTATTGAACCAATGAGAATACATTCTCTATGACCAAGTTTAGTTTCAAAACATTGATCTTTCTAGGACTTTTTTTTGTTATTATAGAATAAATTATGTGAAAGAACTTCTATGAAGAGAAGTTATTTTTTTTTTTCTATAAGTGTTTACATGTTCAATATGGAATTGAGTGCAGAAAACTGATTGAACATCGTCCTTTTTTTTTCTCATCAAAATAATAAGCCCATTTTTTTTTCCTGCTGATCATAATAATAAACCAACCTATTTTGTTTGTGCTAGGGTTTTTAGGGCAACCAGAATGTGAGAACTTCAGTAGATTATGACTCGGAACCATCTGAGACATATGCTCATATCTCTGATTCTAATGAATTTTCTGCTAAACTTCATGTCAAACATTTATTTATTAAAAATTATGGAAGTTGAAATAAACTGTTATAAACACCAAAAGGAAATTCTTTTCCTCTTCACATTTGGTGAGAAGTAGGCTTTCATTTATTTGTACAGTTTGTTTCATTATTTTTTTAAAATAAATATTTATTTTAGTAATCTCTTCCCTGTAGTTTGACAATGATGGTTCTTCTTTTAATAAGCACTTAAACATGTGTATTGAAAAGTAGTGGGCACTTGGCAACTGTAGTGAACTCAATAATCATCAGTAAGATTTAATAGCATAAAGAGCTTATTTATACGATGAAAGTGTACAAAATCTTAAATTCTCAATTATGTAAAATTCGACATTTAATATAAGTTTAAGAGCGTTATATACTAAGTGGGTAAATTTAGTATATATAAAAGTTTGTGATCATTATTTTAAAACATAAATTTTTATCTCACTGGATGTTTAGGGTACTTTCAAACAATAATCATTTGTTTTTAGTAATTATTTCATAATGTCCAAAATAATAACTAATTAATAATTTAAAATGAATCAAATTAAATATGTTTTTGTTTATACCTTAATTAATAAGCCAGCATTGTTGGTGCATGTTGCTATTAACAGAACTTTCCCGCCTAATGACATATGTATAAATTTGTCGTAATAATAAGTTTAGATCTAAGTGTAATTATGCGAATCTATAGAAGAGAATCCAATGTAATTTTTTTTAAAGCAAAAATCATTACAAAAAAAAAAAAAAGCACTAGCCGTTAGCGCCTGTCTGGTTCAAATTCAAAACTCGTCGTCTCGAATCTCTTTTATACCTTTCACTTCAGTTCCCAGTTCCATATCAATAACAAGCCAACCAAACACGACATAAACCCAAAATGCAGACGCAAATGCTAACTCCGACGACCGGAGCACCGAAGCTTCGGCCGCGATCTGGCCGGACGCCGCTTCAGCTCAAGAACTCTCCCGCCGATCCCGTCCAGCCTTCCGCCAAGCCCAAGCCCGACCGGCCATATTTCGAGATTTCACTGATCGACAAAGAGAACAATCCAATCGCCGCCGTCTCGATTCCGGCAGCTGCGCCGCCCGAGACGTCGCTGGCGGAGGAGCTCAGCGCGGTCAAGAAGAAGCTGGAGAGGATGAAAGCGGACAAGGACAGAACGGAGAAAATACTGAACGAGAAAGACACGATGCTGGACGCGAAGATGAAGGAGATGGAAGAGCGAGGGGAGATTCAGAAGAACTTCGAGATCGAGGTTGACCGGTTGTTCCGTTTGAAGGAACTCAAGAATCGCTGCATGGTTTGTTCAACAATCGAATCACCTTTTATATTCGATTCGTTTCAATTTCGATTTGTCGATGCTGATTTTTGTTTTCCTTTATGGAACAGAGAGTTTCTCCTGTGCGAACGCTCAGGGAGAAGGAACAAGGAAAGATCGTGAATGAAACGCCATCGACATCGGAGGTAAGCGCGTGTGGTGTTCTTGATTTTTGAATTCAATAATCGATTGAAGAGATTAGGAATTGAGAAATGTACCTTTGCTTTGGTGCTCAGAAGGTGAAAACGGAGGAAACGGCGGCGTCTGAATCGGAGTCGGAATCGGAATATGTTGGCGGCGAATGCCAAGTTCTGCAGAGTCCAGGTTCCGCTTGTTCACAAACTCATACTACACACACAAAATCAGATAGTTGAGAAATTATCTTTCATGAATTTTCCACACATAATTGCTCGTTATGTTTGTTTTAAAAAAATTGTGGTTATTTCACTTAGCAATTTGTACTTTTCTGTTTAAAGAAAGAAAATGGCTTACAGTAGTACCATATTATGTTGCTGAGTAAAGTACATTTTATTGTTCATAGTTTGGTCAAAAGACACTTTCTAGAAATTTCGTGAGTTAATGTATCAAATTAGGCCTCAAAAAATTCCCCCCAATAAACCCCTCCTCAGAAGAAATTACACAATAAATAAATTCTAAATATTTATCTAAGTAGACTTTTTATGTTGAGAAATCTGGTTCCCAAAAACTGATTCTCTTGGTTAATTTCGCGTCAGCCATAAAAAAATGGGACATAGCGTTTTTGTTTCTTTTATAGCAATATATTTGATAAATGAATTTTAAACAAATTTGCAAATATGTTAATAATTAATGTATTTAACAAAACTAATATTAAATGATGTTCTTCGTAAAACTGGTTTTAATGAATTATTGCAATTATTTAATTTATATTTATGAGTATTATTAAAGTTAATGATAAATATATATATATATGGATAATAGTAATAACTATCAATTATTTTAAAATAAAATTAATGAAATAGTAAAGGTTTCTTTTGAAATATTAAATTTAAAATATTGATTTAAAGAAAAATTTGAAATTATTATTATTATTTTAAATCTTAGTCAAACTTTTTTAATTTATGTGAATATAAACTTAAATTAATTTTGTAATCAGATTTATTAATAACAATTTTAATAATATATATATATATATATAAATTATTGAAATAGTAATTTGCTAATTATTAATATAAAAAATTGATAATTAATTCTTATTATCAATTTAAATTTAAATTATATATGTATTTATTAATATTATTATTGATATTATTATTATTAAAATAGTATGTATAATAATTTATTATAAATAAATTTATTATGAAAATTAAATATATTTTTTCTTACTTTATTATAAAAAATAATTATGTTTTCCATAATAAAATTTCTTTAAGGAATTTTTTTTATCTATGCTAGTTTATTAAAAGGGTATATTTGTAGTAGGGACAAGAATGAGGCGAATGCCCATTTGATTATTTAATTTTCATCTTTGAAGTAAAAATATATCTCCATCCTCATTTTGTATTCAATGTGTATAATTTGTCTCATCCACATTTCTATCAGAGAACACGTATACCCACGCCCATACCTATACTTTTATTGTTTCATAAATAATTTTTATATCAAAAAATAAATAATAAATATTAGATGAGAGTATGAAATAACAATTAGTTAAAAGTGAAATAATTATAAAAATAAATAAAAATTATCAAATTTATAACTTAAAAATAAGTTACAAAACTAATGAAAAAAAGTTTAATATTAAATTATTAGGTTATCTAATAAATTAAAGATGTTTTTGATGATTTTAAACCTAGCAATATGAAGATATATTGGAATAAGTATAAAGATAGAGATGTGATGATACTCATCTTAGTTTTCATATCTAATTTTTAAAAAATTGGATCCGCGTTATCTAATTAATGAGGAGATTTTCAGTCAAAATTGAGAAGGTTAATTTATTTCTCTCTACTACTTTGCTATTTTAATATTTATGTTGATGAATTTAACAATATTATTTATAGTTTTTATAATCTATGTTGAGAAGCTTACGATAGTGTGATATAAAATATATATAAAAGAAAAGTTTTGGTAAGAAATATGGTGAAATAGGTCATTTGCTGCATTTTTTTAATCAAGGCATTTGAGTTTTTCTTTTTCTTCTAACCTTTGTGTGTTTAGTATCTATGATTTAGTTTATAAACTTGAAAAAAGTTGTTGAATTTGTGTGGTCTTTTTCGCATGAAGTTTGTAAAGTAGATAAGTTGTTAGATATTTTTTTGTCAATTTTAATTATTTTGTATAATATTGATGTTATTTATTAGAATAACATCAGTTACGAGTTAGTAAAATGGAAGAAATTGAATTTAGGTCTATACTTGTTTAATGATTAAAATTTAGTACTTCAGGGTTGTTTCAATATTTGTTTTTATATAATTATGTGTGTGATAATAGAAACAACTTCTTATATGACTTTGTTCAATTAGTGTCTATGTATAAACTTATTTTACTTAATCTTAGATGACCTTTAGAAGTTCTTCACATTTCAATCTTTTTACACAATTTTGATCCGTGTATGGAACATGTATGTACACGTTCTTTGAATTTATCATAAACCTTGAATATTCTTCATGCTTGAATATTTGTTGAATAATTTATCATAAATCTGTTGCAAGGTGTAGACTGTACATGTTTGAATCATAATATACATGTTTGCATGAAACGTGTATATGTAAACATTGTAAGTGTAGTTTCTAAAATTTTTCACAATTATACCATAATTTGCCTACCTTAACTCTTCCCATTGATCTCACTTTTGTCAAATCTAAGATCTTTATCACTATAAATAATGTATTAGACTTATTAAAGTCAAACATGGTGTTTTTTTTCCTTTAATTATACTTTTTTTTTAATGTTTTTTCTCCTGCTACTTCAAAGTAAACATTTTAGGTCATCTCCCTCCTATTACATGTACGTGAAAATTTTATTACATGTACGTGTAGTCATCATCAAAAGAAATTAGAAGGTTTCTAGTTGTTTTCAACATTGAATCCATTTATCTTATATATGTCTCATGCATCACATAAGAGTTCACTTGTTTTTTGAAATCTCATTTAGCGAGTGTGATGCTTTTTCATTTTCAACCTTTCATTTGTTGTATTAGTAATTAAATTTGAGTTGTGCATATTGACAATGTCATTTTTGAGTTGTGCATTCTTAAAGTGACATGAAGTTTGGTGTAGTGTGTTGAATATGTTACATGTACATCAAATTTTGTTCACTTCATTTACTCTCCTCTCATGAGTTTGCACTTTTGTATAAACTCATAACATCTAAAAATGAAACACAAGTCATCTTATGATGTGACATATATACATGCGTGGTTTTTTTCCCATTCTAGTACAATTTGTTTTCAAAATTCTTAGAATGACCAATTTTTTTTTTAATTTTCATTAGGCACAATTTCATTATGAATAAATCATGTCATTATAAAGAAATTATGTCACTATAACATGATTTAAATTAATTTAGAATGAAATTATGTCATTATAACACAATTCTAGATATTAATTGAAATTATGCTGATGTGACACCATTTCGGTTAAATTTTTAAAATCTTGTCATGCTGACATAATTTCATTAATTTTTAATTTTTCATAATGAAATCGTGCCAAGTTGACACGATTTACCTATAATGGGAATAAAAAATTTTACCAATTCTAAAAATTTCGAAAACAAATTACACATGCGTAGTTCCTTTTTTTAGAAAAATAAATTATACATTACATTTGATTACAACGAGGATAATTGAAAATAACAAAATATTTTGTATTTCCATTTTATGCAATGACCATTATAAGATTTTTTTTGTATTTTCCATAAAAAAATGTTTTATCCACTTTAACAGGTGTTAGAATCACTAAGAATACTTATAACACACTGTAAACAAGAAAAAAAATATAATTTATGATGTTATATGTTGCATATTATTTTCAGTTTTATATTAAGCACGTGTGCAAAATAAAAGTGTGAACTTTTATAATAAGAAGCTAAATCCAATAACATTATATATCAACTAATGATTGTATTATCATAATTACAAAAAAGATATCAATGAAAGAAGGATGCATACAAAAAAGAATACACAACTTTTATAACTATTATGTACATTTAAGTCTTATTAGTCTATATTCTCATTGTGTGTTTTTAAAAGTGTGGGAGTCTGCAACTTTTATATTATTCACTTTGTAAAGTAAAAACTCTATGTTATATCTTTTTTATGAGAGTTATTCATTAGATTCAACTTTTGTAAAGTAAAGAAGTTTTAGTATTCTTTGGATTAAAGAGAGATTGGAAAAAGAAAAAAAAAATGGAAAGAGAACAGAAAATGAAGTTGTTTGGATAGAAAGTTGGTAGTGAATATGATGATGTAATTACATAAATTTTTAGTATATATTTAAGAAATAATTTGTTAAGTTTTAAAAATAATTTCATATGTAAAAATAATTTTAAAATATAAATTATAATTTAAATAAAAAATATTATAAAAATTAATAAATAAAAAACATTTTAAAACAATTATATATTAAAATAAAGTATTGTACAAATTAATAAAATTTAAATTATTGTATTTTATTTTATTATTTATGTAATAATTATTAATATAATATTTATATATATCCAAATATGATTATACTCATAATCTATTATTTACTAACTCCTTCCTTCCTTCCTTCACATTTATAGAACTCTCATTATTGTAATTTCTATTTTTTTTCACATCCTTAATTTTTCTCTTTTCTTTGAAAGTGTATATCCTTTCGTTTCAAAAATATAAGAAACAAACTCTTAAACTTCTTACTTTTAGAAAGAAATTGAAAAAAGATAATTAGAAATAACTTGTATACTCTTAATAATTAGAAATTATTTATTTATTGTATATTTAATTTATAATTAATATTTTATTAGTGATATTCTTAAAAAAATATCTTAAAAGAAAATTAAAGAAAATCTAAGAATTAAGATTAAGAATGAATCACTATAGACTTTTTATTTTATTGCTCTTTTAAATAACTTTTATTAGACGTTCTTGTATTCTTAAAGAAAAAATATGTTTTATTCATTTGTTCTAATTACAGTTTAATTAGTAGTTTTAAACTTTTATTTTTTTTTTCTATTTATTATACTATATTTTTATTATGAATTATAATTACTTCCAAATTATATTATCACATATATAAGTATAAGCATAATGAAATTAATTAAATCCTAATCAATAAATGTATTAATATTAATTAGATATTTATAGTCTTTAAAAAAATAATATGGTAAGGAGTAAATATTTTTAATAATTAAATATTTATAGTCTTCAAAAACAAGTTAATTAGTAGATATTTTATAATAATAATGTAATTGTTGTGTTAGAACTAAAATATAATAATGTGTTTTTATTATTAATAATAATATTATTATATATATATTTTTTTAAATTGTTGTGTTGTCTTTTTCTATTAACTTCAACCATATCATACTGATATGCATAAACATAAATTTTATCAACTATAGATAATTGATATTGTCTCTAAATTTAGCTTGTCAAATTTTTCATATATGTGCTCTAAATTTATAGATAAATTTATAGATAGGATGAATTGTCTAATTGATAAAGTTTGTGTTCAAATAATGCATGTTAGTATGGTATGGTGTTGGCTTTTAGTCATCAAAACTATTATGTAAATATAATTGTTTGTTGTTTGAGTTGAGAGAAATTTTTGTGCCAATACTATTTGCTTATCTTCCCATAGGAAAGAGTGACAGCGGTTCCACCCAAATATGTCTTGACCAGGTGGAGTAAAAGTGTGTAAAAAAATTCACATCTACAAAGAGCATGATATGGAAACAAATAAAAAGAGTCTCGTATTGGACATATGATAAATTATACAAAAGATTTTATTAATTAGTTAAAGTTGCTTGCTAGTCAAACACAACAACTATAACTTGTCTCAAAACACTGTGAAGCACATACAATTTCACAAGCTATAACAATACATTCCAACCATTGATTTTAATAGTGAAAGGAATCCTTAACTCACCTGCTGCATTAATGTTGAATGTAACTACTGACTTCGGTTACTCAAACCACATTTGGAAAAAAAAAAAAAAAAAAAAAAAAACCAAGTTTAACAAGACTAAAGTCAAGATATGAATTGATAATAAATCAAAGATAAAAAAAAGTACACGCAACTTAATAGCTAAGTTATATAAATAATTTTATCATGTTAATTGTGATGGTCCTACTTTTAAAGGTACATTGAGATTACTATATATTATTGAAAATTTAACATTATATATATATATATATATATATATATATATATATATATATACTAAAAATGATATTTTATCTTACAGCTTTATAAAATTAGTCTTACAATCTCAATTTCAAAATTTACTTCAAATTTTTCTAATTTTTAAAACTCTTATTATATCAGTAACAATTTGTTTTTATTTCTTTCTCCGTGTTGTTATCTGCGGTCCCTTTCCAGCATGCAACTTGACATTCATTTTGTGTACATTTGTTACAACCGTTTATAGTCACGAATTTCGAATGAAATCCATAACATCGATATCAAATTATCAATATTTTAATAAAAATTTCAAAAAATAAATCATGGATAAACAAACACTGTCTTAATCTGAAATAAATGCAGAGATAAAAAAAAAACTATGTATGACTGTGAATACTTCAAATTTTATGGTGGCAAAAATTGAGATTATATTATACTGTGATGGTAACAAGTTTGTTTGGGTATTTTACTAACCACTCCTTGGTATTTTAATGCTTTATCAATTTTGAGGCAGACATATAGAAGAGTCCGACTCACTTAAGTACATATATATGCATGAAGAAGAATTAAAAAATTGGTCTTTAATAAATTAAAATTAATTTATATATAAACTAATTTGCAATAACTTTTTTCATAACATTTTTTTAATGCTTTATTTTTAATTTGTACAAATCAATTTTAATTAATACATTTTTCTCTTTTAAACTTTTGATAAAATTTGTTCAAACATCATTCATCTTAACGATATTATTTTAAAATAATTGAGTTTGGAACATTAACATTGGATAAAAATAAAGTTAATGACACTCTTAGTCTTTGATTAGATTTGTTTTGATACATAATAGAGAAAATTGGGGATTGTTCCTGATTTTCAATGAGATTTGTTATGAAATTTTCATATTACTTAAAACTACAATTTAAAAATAATTTATATAAAATCTGTTCTAATTTATTAAAGCGACATTTTGTGATAAAATTATGATAGTATTAAGCAAACTTTAAAATGAACTATACCTTATATAAGCACAGGTATAATTTTTGTCTGTTATCAAGTATTAACATCCATTTAAGGTTCAAGGTACTACAAAAAGTGTTCAGATACATCAGAGTTATGTATAACTATTCTCATGACAAAAGGAAAACCATCTCAAGGTTATAGAGTCTTTAACTAC
>Ga0099825_1000983_pt1 | contig 34454 bp, 17 predicted proteins | sample SiratroredBW_FD_76838 | JGI IMG/M metagenome (GOLD analysis project Ga0099825, IMG submission 76838) | Root nodule microbial communities of legume samples collected from California, USA - Siratro red BW | ecosystem: Host-associated > Plants > Roots > Nodule | place: USA: California | collected...
ATAATAATAATAATAATAATAATAATAATAATAATAATAATAATAATTTCAAAAGTGCTCCGAATCAACTATATAAAAGTGATATACTCTTCTAAAATTTAAGTCTAGTTTAATTTAATAAAAATTTTGGGAGCAAAAATTTATCGTTTGACCAAATAATTAAGAAATTGGAATGAATTATTCATAGTAAATAATTTTTTGTAAATTAAAATTATCAGAGTCTTGTATCAATTATTTATAATAGCGTAATATTATATATAACAGTCACATTATCTTAATTGTTATTATCTTAAAAGTAATTATAAGATGTGAAGTGTTAATAACATCAGTGTGAAACTGAAATTAATCTCTGAAAAAGATTTTAAAATTTAAAGGAACGAAGTGGAAACTATTAAAAATAAAAAGACTAAGAAACAAAATTTAATTGCTTAAAAACTGAAAGTATTGAGTTCAAATTATAAAAATAAGCATAAAAAAAGATAAAAAGAATATTTATTTGTTTATTTAGTCAATGGTTTTTATGGCAAACTCCCTTGGTAAAACCAAGTTAGTTTTTCCATCTCCTTCTCCATTTTTTTCATTTAATCCTTAATATAAGAAAATAGAAAAAAAAAATGTGCTTTTATGGTAAGCTAAGAAATACAACAATAATAGTAGAGACTATTTATTTGTTAGATAATCTAACTGACCAGTATTATTAGTGATGTTTTTTTCTATTTAATTAAGTTTTTTTTTTTTTTAATTTGTAGTAAAGGCCAGGCAAAAAAAATTGGTCACCCAGTAGTTCGTTCAATGTCTCAAATTTTCATAAATTCAATTTAACATATGGTTGAATAACAAGTAAATAATAAATTATAATCAAATACACGTTAGGTTTTGAAAGAAAAATAAAAACTAAGAAATCGTTGATTCCTTTCTCTCATCCCTTTTGTGTCAGATATGGCTTGTTACATCAGAAAGTCAACTATATTGAATATTGTTCATCAAGTTTAATTTTCATTAAAAATGTCTCACATAAATTGTTTTTTTTATCACAAGCTCTCATAAACTATAATTAAAAACTAAAGGGATCAACCCAAAATAAATTTTTAATCAAGTTTAAGAGTAGAAAATGATAGCTGAACCTTCATATTTTAGTCCATACGTAGAGTGATTAGAAATGATATACTTATATTAAAAAAATGAAACGAAGTGTTTGAAAAACTAATTATCCACATATCTTTACTCAGTGAGAAATAATACTCGTACACTTAATAAAATAATACTAGTAAAAAAATCGACTGGGGAATCTCTCAAATCTGTAATAGTTTTTTTATTGTGTGCATTCATAAAATAAATAATGATAGAATTGTATAATTTAAATTTTATTTGCTTTAAAACCCTTTGCATTCTTATTTTCAAGTTCTGTCAATATTATTTTTTCAAAAGAGAACAAAAATTTAACTGAGAGATGTTTGTCTGTTAGCATTAAAAATCGCTTTTCTCTTCAATGAACACAATCTGGTAAAAGAATAAATAAATTAGAATAAAAACAAATAAAAAAATTAGAACAATAAATCTTATTGAAATGAAAAATAATAAGCACCTATTAGGACAAGACAAACTCTCGCACATTGTTTATTTCGCTAACCTTATCCAATGAAAATCTGTGTGCTGTTTATCTTTGAAAAAATAATTTAAAAAAAAAATGTTAACATTCAAAAGAAAGGAAATTTCTTCTAATAATTCTTTTTTTAATTAGAAAAAAAAAAGATAGGTGATTTCAAACCCATTATTTTATTTTGTAGAAATCAAAATTTTTCACAAAATCTAGTCATCAAAATTGTTTTGTCTGAAAAAAGGAAATGGTAGAAGCATGGATTTAGATTCACGTGAAGGTAAGAAAAATTGTTAGATCATAAGACAAAATCGCTATCAAACACATGAAATGCAACACCCTTATTGGTTTCATAATATTACGATTATTTCACTCTAACAATACAACAAAAGGTGCCTTGCTGTTCCAAGCTGCAGTGTGAAAACTTCTCTCTCACATTTCATAATTCTTCAACTTCATCATACTTTCAATATTATTTTCACAATACAAACTATCCTATTTTTAAATTTATCAACATCATATGAGTATTCAGTTATTATTAGTTAAGCAATAACTTTGTTAATAATTTTGTTTGAAGAAAAAGATTAATTAATATGATACAAATTCAAATGTTTTCTTTCAGTTAAACTTTGAATCTTTTTATCTTTCATTGTTTTCTATTTCACCGTGAAATCCAACAAGGATAAAAATCTTATATTGTTGATCTTTATTGTCTTTGAATTTCACCATTAAATGCAAACTCTAAATGACGAGAAATGAAATTGTTTATCTCAAATCAATTAACATTTTTCTTTAAACATTTAAAGGGAGATATATTTGTCATCTACTTGATGGTTGACATTTTCACTTAATAAAAAACTCATCACTTAAAATATGTCAATAAATTATCGAGATTAAAATAAAGATAAATATTCTGAGGATCAACTAGCGAAAAACTTTATTGAGAATAAAAAGAAAAAATTACAAATTTATTAGAGACAAAAATAAAAAAAATGCATATTTCAATTGTATTCATTTATTATCTAACGTCACTTACTTGACAAATCAATTTGTAAAGACGTCACCAAAACTAAAAGAAAATTATCTAGTACTCAAATAATAATTTTTTATTGATAACCGTAAGTGAAACTTGTAATTTTATGAAAGACCAAAAGTTATTTACGATTTTAAATACTAACAAATAATAACAAGGTATTTGTTTAATAATATTTCTTTTAAAATAATAAAAAGTGGTTCTATAAAAAGAAAATACTAACAGAGACAATAAAGAAGATTTGGTGGAAAGTGTGAGATGAAGACCAACATCCACACAATAAAGTCAAAAGATTTTCTCTACTTCTCAAGACGAATCAAACATGATTTAAAATCCAATTAGGATTTTGCTAAAAACACATAAATTAAAGTTTAGTGCATGTTTGGAAAGTAGTTACATATGGAAGAATCAGGTCACATTGTTATAATATAAAAGCTATAAGTGTAGTTTTCTAAAGATCACCCCATTTATGAAACCTTCATGTGAATGAATATACTTTGGTCGTAGAAGGGTTACTTTCAGTTCTTAAAACAAGTTTTTCACGTTCAACTTTGGCACTTTTTCTTACCAACATGGTTTCATGAAAAGATGAAATAAGTGTAATAGGAAGCATGCATGAATATTCCACCAATAAGTGGAACCTTTTTGAGGGAAAGCAAAGGATTAAAGAGAGTGAAAGGTGAAAGAAAGAAAATTCAAAACTAGTGAGACACTCTTTCTTATCTTTCCCTTTCTTATCTTTTCCACTCACAAAAATTTCTTGCACCATAGCTTTCACTTCAAGACACATCACATGCACATCCTTTTTTTTTCTTCTCTATATTTAATGCCCTAAAAACATATTTTAAAAAAAAAAGTTAACATTGTCTTTCTTTCTTGAACTTTCCATGGGAATAACCATGAGCTTTTCTCACTTAGAAGAGTATCCAATTCTTTACAAAAGCATGATGTTTCTATCAAAATATTCTTTATCTTAACTTCTTTTTATTTTCTTTTCTGTTATCTCTTCTTTCCAAATTTCCCTCCCTTTTTTCTCAATTGGATCATGCTAGGTAGAGTATCAACAACCAGTGTTTCTCCTTTGAAGTTTCAAAGATCATGCCATAAAGTGAAACTTGCAATGCACCACATTACCTTTTCATTCTTTTGTACGAGTATTGAGTAAGAAGTGTGGCATTATTTCTATATAGATGATATAATTTATTGGGTTTTGCCTTAATTTGTTATCTGTAAAACAGTGTCAGATTTCGACTTTTAATACACTTTTTAATGTTTCATAATCTAACAATCATTTAAGCCAAAAACACTCATAGAATACTTTTTTAAATTTTTGATGTTTTTAAAGAACATAATAAAAACAAACTTGGACATGTTTAGGAGTAAAAATATGTTTAATTCAAAAGCACACATAAAAGGATATGAATTGAGAGAAGTGTACATTTTTAGTTTTTATGATAAAAGTAAGGAAGAAGATATACTCAATAAAAAAATGTCCTTTCCTTAGTTATATCATTTCAATAAATTCACTTTTTATTTAAGAAATAAGTTAATTGATACATTAAGCGAAATTATTCGCAATAATTGTATCGAATAAGTATAAATTAGAAAAAAAAAATCTATGTCAAAGTTAAGTTTAGTTCAATTGTTGAGCTGCTTTTAATCTAGTTAAAAGATTAGGAGTTACTTGAATGATTTTCCTAATATCTAATTCCAATTCATAAAGAAAAGGAGTTATCAAGAACATTTACTAAAATTAATTAACTTAGACCATATATTTACTAAATAAATGTTATCTTTTAGTAAAAAATGAAAGTTTATTTTTGTAAATTGTATAGTAAAAAATTATTAAATAAAATGAATAATACTTATACTATTAAGTATAACTTTAGTGAAATAAAATTGGAAAGAAGACAATAAAATAAAAGGCATGTGAGGCAAAAATATATTAAAAAATAAAAGATGAAGCTTCCCCCACAACTACACACAGTCACCCAACTATTCCTTTATACCAAAAGTTTCAAGATTTTGGAATTAATGCTGTTTGTACAAAATAAAGTTTATGAGATGTTTTTATAGAGTTTGAAAGCATAAATTCCATTTGGTAAGAATAACTTTTCCATATAATTTCCATGTAATGCCTTTAGCCAACCTATTCACTGTTTTTTTAGTAGCATTATTTGAGTCTGTGCTTGGAAAGAAACATTCAATGTTAAAAAGGAAAAATTTGATTAAATTGATTTTTTTTTTTAAAAATTGATTTCTACTTAAAGAACTTATTTTTTTTTTCATCCAAAACTAAAATATTTATTAAAAAAAATCCCTACTTTCTTATTATTACGAAGTTCAAAAGATGTTTGAGTACAAAATATTTTTTGTAATCATTTCATTATAAGTAGAAAAATCATTTACTCTACATTAGGAGTATGTATTTTTTTATATATAACATGAAAAGAAAATCATAATTAATTTTGATTTGGCATAATTCAACTAATTTTTTTTTATGTTATTCACTCATATATTATCATATCAGTATTATTATTTTAATTAAAGCATCTTCATTAACTCTACATCAATTGTGAATATTTTATTTTTTTTTACTTTATACTTACCTATTTCAAGCAATCAATTAACTGCTACTATTCCTACCTAATTATTATTTATTTCATGAATTGTTAAAAGATATGCTGATATATTAATGTTATCAACAACCACATCCAATTAAAAATTGACTTTTGAATGCTTTGAAGTCCTTTTATTAGTAAAGTTATTAGCTTTTAAAGATACACTTAAATCCTACACCCTAAAATAGTTGTGATAAATGATCAGTGAAAATAAAAATTATTAACTTTAATAAATTTTATATAAGGTCTTTTATTTTTTATTTTTATGTTATATATATATAACATAATCTGAAAGATACAGTTATAACAATAAATGAGTAATTAATGTTATCTTAAACATAAAAAGATGTATTTATATATATAGAAAGATTTTTTTTAAAGATAACGAGAAAAAATAACATTTTTTTATTGCACATCTTATTTTATTTTAAATTTATTTTTACTTTTAGTATATATTATTAGTATGTAAATTCTTGACCGGTAACAGTTTTTATTTCGAAATTAACATATAATTTTTTAGGTGTTGGTATTAGGTCTATTTTAGAAGGAATGTTATTTTGATAATATTTAACACACTTTATCAGTACTTAAATTTAATAGAAAATTATAAAAATATAATAAATAGTCATTAAATAAAAAAAACCTTGTATAAAAAAATTACTTTTTAACAAATTTTAAATAATAATAGATAGTATGTTCAAATGAGTGTTAGAGAATGTGTTATTAATTACCTGACATTTCTTATTCTATTATCATAAAATTACTTATAAACTTATATTAATTCCATGTTCAAGCTTGTTCTGTTCTTTCTTTTGTATGTGAAAGAAATCTCATATTTTAGTGACATGACAAAATAGTCTAGGGTTGGGTAGGTAGAATTCTCAAGATGAGAAAAATAGAAAGATAAAAGATAAAAGATAAAAAGAAATGTTTTTATAAGTTAAAAATTATATTATTCACAAATTAATTTGTATAATTTTTTAATATAAATTCTCTATATTTTTAACTAATAAATAAGTTAATTTTAACTTGTAGCAAAAATTATATTTTTCTAAATACTTTGGTGAAGAAATTTATCTAAAGAAATTTACATTAGTTTGATAGTATGGAATTTCTAAAATAACTATTTCACATTAAAAACTAATAAATTTTGATGATAGAATTTATATTTTTTTTCCAACTCTTGTGTAATCCCTTTCCTACATAGTTGGCGAACCGAACCGAGCCGAACAAGGCGAGTGTCGAGTACCAAATGGTGGTAAACTGAAAACTAAGATCCTCTGTCTAAATATATTATTAGTTGCGATTGGAACCGAATCATCGTAAACCGAGCTCTGAAGAAATTAGTAAAAAGCTGCAATAATAAAGGATTTTCCATTGTTATAGGTGTTATTGAGGCATCAAGGAGGGCACAAAAAGCTGATAAGAGAGTATTAAAGAGCTACTACGAGGTGGTGGGGCAACACACCAATCCAGAGAAAACTGTTCATATAATACTATTTGTTCTTTTCTCCTCAAAAAAGTCACACAGGGACCCCTTCTTTCAACCCCACTTCCACAAGCTCCATCTTTCTGACTGTGACATTTAAATTCCAAATCCCACCTCATTTTTTTCCTGTGGACCCATTTTACAATAAAGTCTTCTTTTCTCTGTCTTTTATAATGTCCCAATGAACCATTCAAAGGAAGGAGCATGCTGACATACCAATCACAAGCATGCAGGGAAGCTGGTTGGTTTCTGCACCTTCATGCAAATATACATAATCTGACTTATTATTATTATTATTATTTCATTATAGAGACAAAACTGTTTATGTTAGGTCTACGTAAGGGCTAAGCTAAGCTGCTTTCACATGTGTGACTATGTTACTTCTGCAATTCGTGGTCCTGATAATGAACCTCGAGTAGATCAATTCAACAGAAAAAAAAGGTGTTATAAATACATAGATATAAGTTTTTTTTTTACTCAGATGGACATCATTTTGATTCTGTTCACCCTTATGTTATGATGTATACAAGTAAGCATGCATGTGTATGTATATCAAGGATGTTTTATTTTAAATTTGTATATTATAATATATGGGATTTAATTTGTCTAAAGTATGAGTAACTAACATAAGTAATTTTAATTGACAACAAAATACACACACAATAGATTTAAAATATCCTAACCATGTAAAAATTCTTCTGATAGCATCATGTCAAAATTACATTCAATTCAAAATAAGCATGTTTTCATGTTTTTACCCACCTTCACTTGAACTATTCAAATGTTAAATATAAGAAGGTAACGATAACACAAGTATTCCATAGTACACAGATTATTTTGTGTGGGTGTCATGTTCCATGGAAACCCAAGAAAAGATAATTGTATCAACTGAACAATAAAGTGTACTGTCCACTGTAATTGATCAATGAACAATGCACCATCCATTGGTCATTGCCGATAAGAACTGCTAGTAACGGCTTTTATCCTCTCTCTCTCTCCCAACATAACTTCCTATGTTTTGTCGTTTCTTTGCAAAAATCTCTGTTTTAGTCACGTGTTGTTTTGAATCCATTGATGAACCTTCCATTAGTTAAAAGAACAGTGTCATCTAACCAGCAAAAGAGAAAATAAAATGATCAAGGAGGTAAACCAACATTCCAATCCCCCAAATATATATTAGAGTTGCAGACTTAAATTGACATATCAGAAACTTATTTTAAATCCCCTTACATTGTATAGTCTAATGTGTCTATGGCTTATACATTGAGGAACCAAAATAGGGTTTTACAAATATAATAGATAAAATCAAGTCACTATGTTATTATTTATTGTATTTTTTTCTTAAATCATATAAATATAAATTGAAAAAAGTAACAAAGTAATTTTGATCCAGTTTGGCCCAACTTGATTACAAAATGTACAACCAATAAAAGATTCAATCCAGATGGGACCAACACACTTTCCAAAAATTTGACCATATCAGTTCACGACTCCTCAAGTATTAATGTTTTAAAAACTGTAATTGTATCAATGAAAAATATGATTCATGATTTATCGAATTAATATGGAGTAACATTTAAAAATTTAGTTTTTTTAATAATATTGAAATAATAAAATAGTATAAAATTATAACGATCAAGATATAAAAGGTATAAATTAATATAAATAAGTAAATTATATGTCATAAAAAATGTATACACTTTTTATTTTTATTAAAAATACTTTTAAGCAAGTCAGGAATGTTAAAAATAAAACAAAAAGATGCCCGTTCAAAACCAGCTTTTTACTTGGGTTTTGGACTACTACCCATTCTTTACCGCGTTTTCGAGTTAACATAGTCGATGATCAAACTGGTTAAGATTTTAAAAGCAATACAAAGCATAGAAAAACTTGTTCAAAAGGAAAAACATTACACACTATTTTCGTATTTGTTCCACATGGACATCCCCACACCGGCCTAGAGGATGACTTTAACAGTTGGTGCTGTGTGGGCACCACCACGTTTTCTTTACCAAACAGCTGGTAGAAAATGGAAAGTATCTGTGCTTTGTGTCAAATAAACAATATCTGAAGGGATCTATACAAAAATACTAATAACTCGTATTGCCGAATTCTGATACAATAACTAACAAGTTGATCAGAAAACCCTTTTCCCAGACAATATATCAGTGAGCTGGCACATGCCACCGTGATGCCAGGACTGTATTAACAGCTACAGCTACGGCAAGAGAAATATAATATAAATATACGTGTGTGCCATTGGAGTTGTATCCTCGTTTTTCATGAGGAAGGAAGCCTAGTTTTGTTGTCATTAACAAAACCAAAATCCCCAAAAAGACCCTGCATCATGGATGAAAAGCGAAAGCCAGAGTCAATGCTTGTCCAGTATAGTTCTTAAAAAGCTAGAGTACCATATTATATTTTTATGTTTGGAATCACCTTCAGAAACAGAATCCAATTCCCCACCCCAGCCCATCCTTTTTTCCAAATTAATAGCTTCTATTCATTCATCATCATCATCATTGTCATAATCTAAGACTGCTAGAAATGGTTCAGTAAGAGTGATTTGGTCTCTAATTTCAATCCTGGGAAGAAAGATAGAAAAATACATACGGTCAATTTATTTGGGGATTGATTTAAGTGACGTCCTGTCCTATTCCCTTCCCATACAGTAAATGAGGACACTTTTACTAATTTGCTCTATTATAAATTTATTATTTACTTTTCGTCTCTGACCAATGAATCTTAAAAAGAAGAAATAAAAGCAAACAATTCACATCCCAATTAAAATGAGAGATGATTAACTCTGGCCTAGATCCCCATTCAGGGCCCCAGCAATTGTGTGCAACAGAATCCAGACATTTTTTATAGCAAACAATTAACAACAGAACATTAATAAAAAGCTGACTTGCCTGCATCATGTACCACTCTTCAAATTCATCAAACAATTCCATCCGTTCAATCCTAAACAGTAAAGTATTAACACTTAGTATCTTTTGACAAAATTTACAAGAAAGAAACAGGCTACCAACCATAAAGTAGATAGAAAGAGGAGAGGTGATGGAAGATCAGGGAAAAACTGCCTTACATATGAAGATATGAACTTTAGTATCACCCAGTTCCATCATACGGCAATCATAAGATATAGATAGAACATAGTACCTTCTACAGGTTAAAATGCTGATAGGAATACAAAACCAGGCAAAATTCTTCTTCAAAAAAGAAGCTAAGAGATCGAAGAAAAATCGAATATTACTGATGCTTATTTAGGCAGAGCTGATGGTGGACCACCACCCTTCCCACCCTAAGAAATTTGGTTATTTCCATCATTGTGTTTGTTCACCATGACTTTAACATAAATATTGCCCAATCAAAAGAATATCTTTGTTCTGAAAAGTTTATTATTGTACTATTGGTCCAGCCAGACACCACAAAAGGACCATGATGACTACACAAGAATACCAGAAATCTGTTTTACGAAATTTAATCTTTAATTTTTGCAGGCCCCAAGGCTATTGCTAATGCTAATGCTAAGATGTTATTAATCAGTAAATAGCCTTTAGCATTAAAACATCAGAAAACTCTACAAATTGTTAATTTTATACGCAAACTTCCAGATCATCAAGGCAAAATAAAAAAAAGAAAAAAAAAACCTACGTCTTTCTTGAGAATCAATAAAATCATTTTAAACTCTCAGCATGTCCCAGGCAACAGACTTCAGATACCAAGAAAAAATAAAATAGTATTACGAATATTAACACAGGATAAATACACATTAAGACTACATGATGAACCATTTCTGATCATATTGATAATCATTATGATAGCAAGAGTTGCAAACTCTCAACCATTTCTAGTTTAGTCTACTATGTTCCAAGACTATTCATGCCTATTTGACTTATTTGCCATCATTTAGATGGTTTTTCAGAATTGTAAATTGACTCACCAATCAGATGCACTGTAATAAGTTTAAAAAATTAAAAAGACCTTTTTCTAGCAAAAGTTACACTGTATACCTGCATCCTTGGTCTAGAAATAATTTCCTTTGCAAGGTTGGTGTAGCATTAATACTCAACAGAGCACAACCTTGACTCTGGTGAAAAAAAGAAAGTCAAATCAAATCATTTTACCGTACCATATACATTGACGATCATATTCTCTACGGAAATATCAACCAACGCATGAATGTATTTAGACATAACTTTTATTCACTTGAGATATATATATTTAATTCAGATAAACAGTTCATTTTTCCACTCAGAAACCAGCTTTTTTACACAAATGGATGTATGCATTATAGGATAAGAGCAAAATGATTACATCAAACTCAACAATAAAATAGACAATGGCACCAGTTCTCATTTTGCAGTCTGTCCTTACAGTAAAACGAGACATTTTCACTGAAGCAGTTCTTCTAGTCACGTTGAATCGAGATACAAATTATATATGAGAGCTTATTATTTTGAATCGTGAATTGTTTCATAATCGTAAGATTCATAAACAATAAAAAATGTAACATACTTAAATATAAAAGATATATAAAAATGTAAAGATACAATTAATAATAAAACAACCTCATAGTCAAAAAGAGTGGTTGTATCTATGTGTATTTACTACATAATTTCAGCAGCACAAACTTCAAAAAACAACGTGCTTGCTCCAGAAGATTCCTATAACCATGGCTATATGCTACTAAACAAATTTTGCATTATAGCCATCCAAAAAATAAGTGTTGTTGCTACTGCTACTGCATAATTACTGGAGACTATGGTTGTTGCCTATAGATACTAAACAACCTCAAAAACAAAAAAATATCCTAATCATTCATATTTAATCCTCTTCCTCTCCAAGATCTACATCACCCAAGTCATCTTCAATTAAAAGTTCTTTCCCTTCTTCAATGTCTTCAGCTTCTTCCTCATCTCCTCTACTATGGATTTTTCATTTTTGTTGGTCTTGGCATTTAAGTTTCTAGGACCTATATTAGCAAAAGAAAAACAAATAAATTTTAGTTCTAGTTTGTTGAACTTTCAAGTTCTAACTTCTAAAAGTTCTAAAATACTCATCTACATCAAAACAAATAACCTCTCTTCCTCTTTTTTGCTTGGAGCTCCCTCTTCAACATCAAAACACTCATGTACATCCATCCATGAGGAATCAATAGGCAAACAAGGATTTTCTTTTCCAGTGATCCATTCATCATCTGAAAAATATATGGGATCATAAGTTTCTCCCTTCTCTTGTTTCAATCTATTTCTTCTCTTAGTACACTTGGTCAAATGTGCTCCAACATGCCCCTCTCCTAATCAAATCCTTGAAGAGTATAGGGAAGAGTGGAAGAGAACAAGTTGCACAATAATGTTTGATGGATGGATAGATAAAAGAATACATTCAATTTGTAACTTTTTGGTGAGTAGCCCTAAAGCGACTGCTTTTTATTCATTGGATACCTCAGACATCTCAAAAACTATAGATAAATTGTTTAAAATGTTGGATGATGTTGTGGAATTTGTTAGAAAGGAGAATGTGGTGCAAGTGATTACTGTTAATGCTGCAAATTTCAAGATAGCTAAAGAATTATTGATACAAACGGAGAATAATTCAAGACGGCTGCATATTACCTTAACCCTTCTTGCACTATGAACCTTAGTTCAGAAATGATGATCTTGAGGTAAAAGAAGGGTCGTATATATGCATGAGAAGATTGGTCAAGGATGTTGTATAAAGGAAAAAAATTAATTTGCAACTTACTGAATTCCATTATGCTAGAGGACTTTTTTCTATGGAAAATGCAAAAGATTGTAGGAAACAATGCCTCTTGGAGAATGGTGGATAGATAAAAGAGTATAAGGGTATTTGTTTACTACTTTGATTAATTATGGTGTTGAATTTATTTTTTCATATGATATAGACTCTTCCATGATGTAGACTCTTCCAAGTCTACGAAGCTCTCAGGAGTCTATGTAGACTCTCAAGTCTGATAACCACGATTTACATCATAAAATCCAAAACATTACATAAGTGCTGTTGTCCGAATGGAAAGAAACCTGGGGTGTAAAAGAAACATGTCCTAGAGAAATAAACTTCAAAGGGCTAATCTGTGTAGCAGTGATTGTTGGGTAAGAAAGAAAATCGATGTTACAAAGGGCAGAGATAAGATATCCTTCTAGAAGAAACTAAAAACCAAAAATTCACATCAAAAGAAAATCCACTTAACATAGCATTATGGGCAAAAAATAGTACAATGAACAAAAAAAGGGACAGCAATTAGAGAAATAGATGTGTCCATTGCATGGGTGACATAAAATGCAAAGCACGTATGTCTGTCTGTATGTACATAATTAAGTGAGAAAAGAAATTCCACTTTTGAGATCAGACATTTCCAATGTATGGGTAATCTGAAAAGAACCAAATGAAGTCTAAAAATCAGACATTACAAAACAATTTTTTTTTACATCCATACCTCCAAATTCCATATCATTTGTTGTCCAAAAGCATCATCTGGGTGGATCTGTTAGCAAAAAGAATCATATAATGCAAAGAAGATCTTACTTTATCTAAAAGAAGTAGAAACAGAAACTTTGAAGGCTCCAACCTGCTCACATAAAAGAAAAAATTGCTGTTGAAAATGTTTCCGAAGCCCCACCAACAAGTGCACGAGTTGAATCAGGATCCAAGTAGATCAGAACACATTCTGCAATTATAAAAGTTGGCAGCCAGATAACAATATCAGAATGAATCAATTTATCATGCCTTGGTAAAGAAAGATATGAATTTAATTTAAATTAAATCAAATACACATCCACCTTTATATACACAGAAGGGATCATGTTTCTCCAAGAATAACTATAAAAAGAACCACTCCTCATATTTCACCCTTCATTTTTTGTGTGAGTACACAAATAAATACAAAGAAAAGGAAAATTAAGAAAATTCTTACGCTCAAACTTGGTTTCTTCCAGTCATTTTCCATTTGTTAAATGTTATAAACTGTGAAAGGGAACAAGTTGTGACTTTCCAAAAATAAAATTGAAAAGTATTGTCTTCAAAGTGATTTTAAAAAGTCAGTTCCATATTCTATTGTAAGCTGTATAAATAAACACATATTGCTGTTGCTGTCCAATTATTAAATTCAGAATTATTGCCATTTATGAAAATTACAACACATGAACTTCACAAGAGAAGAACAGGATAAGATATAACTACTGTCTTTAAAACCTTTTTTAATTAGAACTTCCAGAAGTTTCATGATCATTCTCATCTTTCCCTAGAAGTGGTGGATACCTCTAAATAAATCAATTATATATGAACAGTAACAGAATTTCAGAATTGTACACACGAGAATGAGAGATAGAAAGAGAGGTGACAAAATTGTAAATATCTTAACAAGAGGACATAGCCAAGCAAAAATGGCCTAGGGCTCTAATCAAGCCACAAATCAAATGTATTTTGCAGCGATAATATGCACGGGTAAAGAAGGAAACCAACAGGCAACAATAAACCTATAACAGTGTGATTAAAAATAATAAGAAAATTTTTGCACAGAAGCTTCCGACAGTGCAACTGATCAGTTTAGGTGAAAAAGTATGAGTTTGTTCTACAATTAGTGCAGTATCTATACAAGGACACAAAAGTAATTATGTCCAAACTACCTTAGGCGCCATCAGAATAAACAGGAAAAACAAAGAGAATAACACCAGAGCCAGGAGAGAAAGCCAAAATATTAGTCATAAAAGTTGGCATGGATACTGGATAGAATCTTACATAACTGTGTACCTAACAACAACAATAGCCTTATCCCACAAATTCAAATTTTCCAGCACTCACTAGTCACCAATAAGAAGAGACAAGTCCAAAAGCCATGAATTTGTTAACAGGTAATTAATAGTTCAGCATTATTATTCAACCACACTTCCATATTCATATACTGATGCACCTCATCCATTGCCCACTTTTCTTGAACTAAAGTAATCAATGCACAGAGTGTTGAGAGGAAGTTATATTTTACCTCAAAAAAAAATTAATTTTCAGCTAAAAACACATTCGTGGCATGAGAACTAAAGTTTCAAAATAGTCCTTGCTCATAATCTCCTTGTCTCGTGTTGCACAGGTATGATATTCTCCCATAAAGGTTAAGATTAAAAAGGCAGCAAGCATTTAGCACAGGAGCACCAACAGATACAAAAAAAAACGTGTCCTCATAGCATGTTAAAATAAAATAAGATTTTAACAAGATTTAAATGCAACAGCTTTTGATTAATTCAATTGAAACCTTCACTCAATCCACATGTCTCCAAAACGTAGCAAACCTATAGTTTTAAAGGTAGAAGCAAATTAGCTCTTAAATAAAACTTGCGAAATACTTTTAAGAACTCACAAGGGAACCCAGGCACCTGCAACTGAAAATATGTTGTGTAAAAGCCTGCTCCCAGTGATAATATCTGCTTCTTTACAGGGGCATCTTCGTCTGATTTCTTCTCCACATCAAGAAACTGATACAGAAGTTTCCAAATAACAGTCCAATGAGCAAAGTAACCAAAGTCACGAACAATACAAAAGCACCAACAAACTACCAAGCTGAAGGGCAGGAACTTAAACAAGTCAATGGCTTAAAGAAAATAAGTCCTACCTCAGATTAATAATTGAAGATCTCCTAAAAAGGCTTTCTCAGAAATAAATGAATGTAGTCGTCTTTCATGTATCCCTTTTTCACACATGACCTACAGCCAGTTTATAGAGATGAAATAGTTATCATACAATACTAATCACCAAAAAAGATTTGTTCATTGAATTTGGTAAACAGCATTGTAATTCATTTAAACACTGATAAAAGCCGAATACAATTGTGACCAAAAATGAGAAAAAAAAAATCAAGTATGAAAGTTATCTGAACCAATGTCACATGGATTGTCACCCGTGCAGAGTACATGACTTTTACCAATACACGAACAAGAGGGTAGACTTAATCAGATTGCTATTTGGGATCAACATTCACTTAGAGCTGGATCAATGCATGAGCTGCAATCAATATTCGTATGAGGTGAAAAAAAATTGGATAGTCAATCCAAGAAAAGAAATTTATCCAATCAATGTTTCCTCAAAAAACCATGTTTTAATTTCTGAGCATGGCACGCACGAGTAATCAACATTCTCTTTACATAATACAAAGTTACATTTCATCAGAAACCAAAAGCATTTTACGCCACCAAGGAACCATTCAGTAATAATGAGACAAGATTCAGCTAGATTAGTGCTTATGCTTATTCACATTAGAATCCTCAAAAGGAACTTAGGTTACCCTCCTACGGTATTCATCTTGCCAGGTCTGAATGCAACCTTCTAGCACAACACCTGTGACAAGCCAATCTAGAGAAAGCAAACAATACAAGAAAACAAGAAGTAGAACAAAATATACACACGTAACGAATTAAAATTTCAGAGAGAATAGATGATGGAAAAAAACTCGTTAGTTCTAAAATCTAAACAGCGGCAAAAAAAAAAAAATAAAAAAAATAAAAAAAATGGAAAGGATGAATTAATTCCGATAAGCTAATAAAAACATAATAAAATATCACATTTCTATGTCATTTTTTCGGGGGAAAAACATGCTTAGAAAAACAGAGCAGCTTCTAGATAAACCCGTTCCTAAATCACCAATGAAAAATCCTTCACATGCATTGGTCTAAGGCAAAAAGACAGAGAAAAGGAGATGTTCGAACATTTTGCCGGCGGAGGCGTCATCGTTGGTGGCTTGCACCGCCGTAGTGTTGCTGTGTGAATCGTACATCAAAGGTGATCGATCCCTTGTCTTGTTAGGTTTTGAAATGCAGAATGGGATCGCAACAACGAAACCGGGTTCTGGCGCCGAGAGAAAAAAAATAAAATAAAAGAGAAAAAACCACGTAAGTTATGCAATTACAAAATAAATCAATAAATTGCATTTTCCTTCCAATTGCAAATATTATATATTTACTTATATGCATATAATTATGATAAATAGATATTTTAAAATTTAAAAACCATGTTCTAATTAAGATTCTGTTATGCTCAAATTACTGGAATTAAAATTCATAAAATTACTCGACGCAACGATCGATTAGATGGCTTACAAAGAATAATTTTAAAAATAAAAAATACTTAATTTTTAAAAAATATTTATAGAAAAGCTTACATTATCATACACTTAAAACACTCAGTTATTTTAAAAATAAATATATTAAGAAATTTATACATTTAAATATAAAAGTATTTTGAACTTCATGAAGGACGTTTCGTTTTCACTTCCAGAGTTAAGAGCTAGCAAACTCCTCGTTCTGTTCCATTACTGCAAAATTCAAATTCGAAACGGAAGCAAATCGAATTGATTTTGTTATAAGATGGAGCAGGAGCAATCGGAAGTAATCGAATACTTCGTGAAGAAAACCGTTGCTTCCTCCAACGCTAACGCACTCGTTTCCGTCCTTGTAGAAGCCACTTCTCATCGCAACCTCTTCACTTTCTCTGAAATTCTCTCCCTCCCCTGTCTTCAACAGGTTCTTATTCCTTCACTATTTTCTTCGCACTTTTCTAAAGCTTTACCTGATTTCTTGCTCCTTTCTGCTTCTAAGAGTGATAGTAGTCGATTTGTGAAGGGAAGTGGAAAAGCAAAACTGAGTTCATAATTCTCAGGTGTTTTGTTTATTGATTTATGGCGTTCGTGTTCGCGTTCACTGTGATTATGTTGCATTTTGGATGCAGCGAAATTGATCATGCTTAATGGCTAGCATTTTAAATAAATGTTGTTCTTATTATTATAAATGCAGTATTTAGTTTAGACGTTTTCTATCGCCATTTTTTTGAGGTAATATGAAAATTTGTGTGACATTAGCTCCTAGATTAATCGTGTATTCCTGTTTTATGGAGAACAATTTTAATTATTGTTGTTATATATAAATAAATGAATAATTTAGTTTAGGGAATTTCTGTTCTCGGTTTTTTAGGTAATATGAAAATTTGTGAGTAACATTAGAATGCTGTTTTTGCCAATTTTTCGGTGAAATAGTTCCTATATGTCCTGCTGTAATTTTTTCACCTCTGATTTCTCGCAGCTTAAAGCAACTGAGAATTCTGTTTATCTTGATATGCTTCGGTTGTTTGCCTATGGAACATGGAGTGATTACACGAGTAAGCCTATGGATTTACTGTTATGTTATTTTTTCCCTCCCTACATTGTTTGTTTTTCTTTTCCAACAGTAGTATGTTGTTGATGAGTTAGATCAATATTGCAGTATCCATCTTTTACTATTTGATGACATCTTCATGGTGAATAATGAATTTTGAATTTATAATTCTTAATGCGCACACTGGATGTTGGCGACCTGAGATGGAAAGTTGTAACTTGTGAAATCATATGAAAGGGTGATTGAAAATTAAGGAAACAAACGAGGACTCAAATATTGAAAACCAATATTAGTGATATCACCACTTGTTTAATTACTTGTCATTATTTTTAGATTTTTATTTGATTGTTTTAGAATTTTTCCTTTTTGTTTTTCTTAATAATGTATTTGAATATGTCCTACTTTCGGTTAGTTTATGTTTACTACCCTTGATATTAATTGGTAGTTCTTTTTCCCGTAAAAAAAATCTGCAGGACATTTTAGTTTTTAGTAAATATTACAGTTTTTTAACGTCATTGCCATGTTTTTGGAATTGGCTGCAGCACCATCAAATATGGTGTGGTGGATTTTTTATTTTTTACTTACTGCCTTGAACTACTATTAGCTATTGACCTCACTAGTTTCTTAATGCTTCTCATAGATATTATTAACATTTCGGGTTTATATGAATTTAAATAATATAAGGTATGTTATGCTGGAGCAGAAGCATATTTTTCATTTTGTGATTTGTCGGTCATAGCCCACCTTACTGTGTTATGCTTGATGTATCCTCCACCTCGTATTAGTTTCTACTTTGCGGTTTGCAAGGAAAACTCGTACATTTATCCTCATGTAATGATTTTGTTATTTTGTTTTAGCATCTCTGTTTCCTCATTAATTTATATGTAAATAAAAATAAAATAATAGTGTTTATTAAAATGTTTAAGTGGCTTGTAGATAATGCTGGTCGTCTTCCGCAATTGATACCTGATCAGATCCTCAAGCTTAAGCAACTCACTGTTCTTACACTGGCTAGGACGTACGAGGTATTCTTTCTTTGTTTTGGATCGGCGGGATATACGAGGTTTTACCTATTAGATCCACTGTTATTGGCTATCTTGCGGTACTATTTTGCTTTAAATTGTTATTGGAGGTGATCACTTAACCATTATAATGTGAGAATGAGTGGCACGTGTCCTACTCTACTCCAGATGACTTGCTTTATGGGTGTAACTAATGTTATCAATGGAAGTTCACATATATAACTGGGTGAAAAAATGAATTATTTATGCTGTGTCTGTCTTGTGATTCTCCAACCCCCACCCCTTTGCAGTAGTGTGATAGGTCCTGAATTTAGGTGCTCATGCCCTGATGTTTATAACGGCTTTTAGTTTCTATATCATTGTGGGACTTGATAATGGCATCATGCTTTAATTTCTGTATTTAATTTGTTACGTGCTGGCAGACCCTTTTTATCTTCGTCATTCATTTTGATCTATTGCATTTGCTAGATTGTTCACCAATGTGCGTACAATACAATTATTTGCTTGAAGTTCTTGTACGATTATAATGTCAAAAATACCTCATATAATTAGGGTAAAAAATTCAGCGGTGGTGTGCCGGTTTTACATCTTCTGCATTTTGCAATACACACCTCTTTTAACGCTGCTCCCCATTTACCCTTAGATCTGTTATGTGATTAAGTTTTGTGATAGATAAAGTAGGTCAAACTACGGTAAACTCTAAAGTTTTAAAATAAGAAAATAAGAAACAGGTTAAAATTCATATTCATTCTTGATGCTCCTGTCCTTGACAGGTGTTGAAATAGAGGATTTTACAACTTTTAAAAAATTCTACATTAGATTTCAATTGCTTTCATTTCAAATTGTTTAATTTTTAAATTTGGATAAGACAATTCAAATTTATTGAATTTTAATTTTCTTTTTTAATAGAGTATCTTAATTACTATCAAAATCAAGAATGTCAATTAAAAAAGTTACCACCAAATAATAATAGTGAGTCAATAAAAAAATCCGGCAAAAAAAAAATAATCATTATAGATTTCAACCTAAAAAATATAGTTGACATTCAACAAAAAAATAGCTTCACCAACACTCGTCAATAATATTCTAACAAGCCTCAATTTAGAAATATCCTTGGCCTACATTGGCAGATAAGTAATCTCAACAATTTCAGTTGTAAATAACCTCTATTACTTTGATTATAAACTTTGACTTACATCAACCAAAAAACAACCTCAATGGCGTTACTGAAAAAAAATCCTTGGCTGGCTTTAACAGAAAAATAGTGCTGCCATTGTTGGTCAAGAAAACCCTGATTACATTGGTAAAAAATTAACCAAGACCTACATTTTGATTGACCTTTGTTAAAAATCAACCCTGACAAACATTCACTGAAAATAATCCCAACTAATGTCAACCAAAACAGTTGTGTTTGACCAGACAAAAAGTACTCTTGATGTTGACCAAGAAAACACTGACTAATGTTATCTAAGAAATAATATTAACCTATATGATCAAAAAAGTAAACTTTGCAATGTCACTAAAAATAACATGGTCGACTTTAACATTAAAGAAACATTCACCGATATCTATCAAAAAAATCGATGTCAAACCGATGACACCCTAAAGTGAGCTAACAACATCTTGAATGAAGTTAAGATGACGACGTATTAGGCTTCTTATTGCAAGGAAGACGTAACAGTCCCATAATATGTGCTACACTTATACCGTGCATATTACTACTCAATTAGCCCTTTAGCCAAGAAGGCTTCTGGGCATGTCTGTGTCCTTTGTGGGCTTGCTATCATTTTGTTTATGATTTGTCCGTGGTATTCTGCTTAAGATTATTTGAGAAATTAGCTTGCTCTTCTTTGGAGGATATATTTTTTTTAGTTACACTTGGAGAATATCGTATCCTCTCTTTAGGTCTCTCTAAACTTATAAAAAATGGAAGAGGAATCCAGCGCTTAGAATCTGTTTCTTGATTCTGTAGGATTGTTTAATCGAACTCGTTATTTTAAATTGTCATCTCTTTCTCATAGAACATGAGTAAATTTCTGCCAACTGTTGCTTTTTTGAGACTGAGCTCTTTATCTTTTGACATTTATAGTCAATTTTTATAGGTGTGTGTTTATTTTTCTTTAGGTACTACCCTATGACCAACTGATGCAGGAGTTAGATGTGACAAATGTTCGTGAACTTCAAGATTTTCTAATTGATGAATGCATGTACTCGGTAGGCATCATTATCTTTGAGATAATATATTTATGCTCAAACTCAAATGTGATAATATTAATGGAATGTGCATTTTCTGAATAGTCATTCAGCAGATGATGTAAGATAGTTATTAATAAGCTTTATGGATTTCATCAGGGATTAGTAAGAGGAAAGCTGGATTATGTGCGACAATCCTTTGTGGTCCTAGCCCATCATCATCTATTATTTTCTAAAAATTGCACTTTTGATCCTTGTTGCTTTTTAATTTAACAAGTTCCCTATTGGAATCTTTGAGGATAATTTCAGGTCCAGTTTGCAGCATGTAGGGACTTGAGACCTGCTAAACTAGGGAGTATGATACAGACACTCTCTAACTGGTAATGCATTTTTTTCATGTAGGAGATTGAATTTAGTCATATGTATGACTATTAGTAAATTAACTACCTGTATGTGGAAAAAAGTATTTAAATTGCATCATCTCATGGTAAACATGGCTAGTAAGACTGGATAGTGATAATATCAGTGCAAAGCTGTAATTTCGCTGCTTCATTGTTTCGGAATATTGAATTTTTGGAGTATGGTCCCCTTTGAAAATAGGCTGTATTCTAGTTTGCTTAGCATTCAGGATCGGTTGAAGTTGGTTTGAACTTCCAATCCTCAACATATCTCAAACTTTGTATTTTATGGAAAGCTTTTGCTTCTTAGGTTTTTGCTTTCCATTTCTGTGTCTTCTTTATGGTTCAGAACTTTTCAAAATGCTAATTAATTACATTCTACTATTTTCAAAATGTGATAGAGTTTCTCTCCTGACTAGTAGTACTGAAATATAATTTATGACTGGGAAACATAGGTTGTCTACATCAGAAAATCTGCTTGTTTCAATTCAAGAGAAAATATTATGGGCTGATGCTAAGGATGAAATTGAGAAGAAGCACAGGAAGTGTGTGGAAGAGCATATACAAGAACTAAAGAATAATGTTGTCAAGGTCGGTTGAGTTTATCTTCATCCTTTCTTTTCTCAGCATCCTCCCCTCCCTAATACAGATAAGAAAATGTCCAATAAAATATTGTTTGCATGTAATTTTGATCTTATATATAACTTGTGGTTTGGTTCCATAATTGATGTATCTATACGGTGAGAAGCGGGATAATTTGTGTAAAGGGTTTGTTCTGATAATGTGGAATCATGGCCCAAAGTTATAACAGAACCCTACTAAGATACTGTATGTTTACCATCATGGCCCAAAATTATCATATCAACAATCTAGAGAAACTGCCATTGACAACTTCTGTTCTGGATCTAGGATCAAACCTTGAAAATACCCACAAATCCCTTCTATAATTTATCTCCCATTTTTATTCTGGTGATTGCCTAGAAGTCTCATCTGAGATCATGATACATCTTTTTTTTCATTGTTGCTGATTGTCAGTACCTATTTTGGGCATTCAATGGTGGAATTCTGACATAACTGGATTAGAATTAGTAAGAAAAATGGAAAATTTATTCAAATCAATCCTCACATTGTAGCTCAATAGTAGATGGATTCATAAAAGGAAATGGTTATGACAATTGCTTAAAAAAATAAAATACAATTCAGCTATTCGAGAGACCTGGACTCTCCCGTTGATGTTTTTGATTTAAATCTTACGTCCCTAGTAATTCTCTCGTATCACTCTGCTGATTTAATTTAGTCTGATTGGGTTGCTCAGTCAGTTCCTTGAATCCCTCTACTGTATGCAGTTAGTAATGTGGGGCTATTAGTTCGGCTTCTGGAAGATGTTTATGAGGAAAAGCATGTATTATTGCGAGGGAGGGAAACAAAATTATGCGAGAAATATATAGCACTCTAAGATGATAACTGTCTGCATAAATATCATATCCAACCAGCCCTTTTATCTCTCTATATTGACTTTAAAGTTTAAGGGCAATTGTGTTGGGCAAGGATTTCGCGTTATACTTGTAATGAATAGAAAAAGCATTCAGTTAAATTTTTAGCTACTTATAGCTGCTGTATGCGGCGTTCAACACCAAGACTATCCTATAAAAGGATGTGGAGTTTCATTTGATAATAATATAAAACCTTGTCTGTTAGACACACTGGTACTGGGCTGTCATAATTTATTGTGGGGATATATTGGTCGACATGTCTTACTTGATGGCAGAAGTTGTACACTGTATACAGGCCGGCGTTAATATTCGGAATCAAGAGGATAATGAAGTTCGCTGCCTACGTAAGAGGTATTCTTCGACAACTTTGCAAATACCAGAGTCTGAGCATTTAACTAATGGATAAAATATGTTTGAAGTTAAAATTGGTGTAAGTTTCCGAATTTTAGAAACAACAATTTTGGTCCTCGTATATTTTATAATCCGTCCATCTTTTAAGGAACATCAGATATTTAGGATGAAGGACAAATTTCCCATATTATATAAAAAGGACCAAAATTATTACTTTTAAAGTATAGAAACTTGGATAAAAAATTGTACAACTTAAAACACATCGTACTTTGATTAACTGTTTTAATAAAAAATTATTGTGTATTATCTAACTAGTCATGACATCACCTGACTATACTAAAAATATCTTTGGTTTTCACTGGCCTATCATCTTTAATGTATGTATAAATATTTAACTCTTCAATCGCCACATACAATAGTTATTAGAAGTTACAGACCCTTTCTCCCCCTTCCCTTTTCTTTTGACCTGCATGGCATTGTAAAGAAAGCTGGATATGAATATTTTCTGTGGCATACATTTCAAGCTATAATGTAATTGAGCTAAGCATTTTCTTAGATAATATTTTTTTTCTGGTATTCTATTTAGCAATAAAGCTTGGGAAATTTGCAGGAAGCGGCATATAACATCTTGAACATTGCAATGGATGAAGACGTTCATTGGATGGGTGTTTAAGTAGCTTTTCTGACTTCAAATCTAGGCAAGCTGAAACTGACAATATAGCTTTTAGAGACAAGTATATCTCATCGATATTGAACTTGTCTGTCACACCACATTAAGAGGTAAGAACAAGGGAAAACCTGTTATTTCTCCAGGGTTTTATTTTGGATATTGATGCTACTAATTGAACCATTATAGTCTTCAAATGATATGGTGGTGTGGCCTTTTCTTTTTGTGTTAGTAAATGATATGTTGTTTTTGTTTGCATTGTGCGTCGTATATACTGCCTCTTTCTGGGTGTGTATGATTTTTAGTTTTTAAAAACTATCTATGAAAAGTTTAAAATACTAATTTAGAGTTATTCTTATCGAACACATTTATTTTTTGTATTTGAAAACAATCAAACCAACAACCTCCCATATTAAATTATTTTTGTACAATGGTACTAAAGAAGGAAGTTTGATTTTCAAAAATTTATACAAAAAATGTATTTTGAATGGTACGAAAATCATAGGAATCTTACAAACAATGACTATTTAAAAAAAAAAAAAAGCTAATAATTGATATATATATATATATATATATATATATATATATATAAAATTGAGTTTTAAAAATGTGTGCTTAGTTTGTCTTATATTTAACCATATTTTTATTATATTCTTTTATCATTTTAAATAGCATATAATTATGAATATTTTAAATAAAGTCTATGTTATGTATTTATTATATAAATTTTAATTTTTAAATTGACCCGAGTCTTTTGGCTCCGTCCTGATAGAGTAACACTTACTTCAACAGTCAACATACCTAAATTCATCCTGAATAAGTATTTTTTTATAAACATTTTTTTTTTGTTAATAGTACTATTTTGGTCAACACGTGTGTTTCTTCTTTCTCACGTTTTCACTCCACCGTCACCATGTTCCTTTAGTATTTTGTGGAATGATTGTGTTCTGAGAACTTTGTTCCAGGCTTCCCGGAACGTCAACGATTGCCATGTGAATGAGAATGGAAATGGCAATCAGTAGTTGTCACATGCTAATTTATTGAAAGACATATTCATTGATTACTTTGCTTCCTATCCTTAAAAAAATATAATTATATTATTTAGCAATGGTGATATTGAAAGCCTTTTTATTGCCAATAAAACTCAATCTCACTCCCTAAGTATCTGTTTAAATATAATCAAGCCACTGCTGAATTCATTTGTTGTTTACAAAGTCAGATTTATCTTTCATGAAAACAATTATAATTATTGATGAAGACTAATGGTATTACATGATAGTTTAATTACATTAAACTTAAACAAAGCAATAAATTAGCCAAGCTCAGTAATGGGTTGCAAAGAGTCGTCAAGTGCTCTAATAATTTATCAGAAAGTAAGTAATCACAGTGTCCTTATAAGCTTTTTATGTAGAAATTTTGTGAATCTAGACTGACAAAACTTAATTTAGTCTTCAAATTTAGTGATTAAGGACTAAATCATATTTTTTAAAATTTTAAGGTATTAAGGTGAGTTTTTCTAAATTTGGAAATCAAAACTATAATTACTTTAAATTTCAAGTATTGATACACATTTTAATATATAATAAAAAAAGTCTTCTCAATCTTTGAATTGGCTTAGTGATTTCACATCATGTGTGTTCATATGTTGCAAGGAGAATTTACATAGCTATGAATCATATTTTATCTACATCGATGTACATTTAGGAAATTATGCGTAGTTTTATTCTGTTTTTACATTTTTTTAAGAAAACACCTACAAGAATTTAGCAGGTGATTTAACCATTGTAAACACATCGATCTTCCTCATTTCCACTTGAATTTATGCAAAGATATTTTCACACTTAAATTAATAAATAGAGTAGTCAAACATAAATGTAAGCTTGTAATAGAATCTTGTAATAAACTAACCTATTTGATGTGGCCAAGTTCGGCTTACCTCCTCAATTGGCTTGACCCATCTTATTTAAACATAAATTAACTTAGTTTAGTTGTGGGTTATACTTTGACCCATTTAAACCTGAAGTATTAGAACATTATTCTAAAAGTCATAAACTAAAGAAATATAAGGTAAATATTGATGGTTTCAAATGCATACAAATTGAATAATTCAAAATTATACTAAAACAACTTCAAAAGTATACAATATTAATTCATTAAATTGGATCATATAAACTTTTAATACTAAGTAACCAAAATTAGTGAAAATTACAATCATTAATCTGAACTATTAATAGAAATGTTGCATACAAATTGAATAATTCCAAGTTATACTAAAACAACTTCAAAATTATACGATATAAATTCATTAAATTGGATTATATAAACTTTTAATACTAAGTAACCAAAATTAGTGAACATTACCACCATCGATCTTAACTATTAATAGAAATGATTGAACATGAATAATCATCGAAAATTTATGAGTTTGTACAACCTAACAACCATCCATCTCAATCACTAAAAATAATTTTAACCAAAATTGATGTTTGTAATAACAATAAATATATTGTACCTTCACTGATTTCTTTATTACAATCACAAGGAATCACAGAAAAGAGGGAGATTTTCGTGAACACTGAAAAAGGAAAGTTTGTCACGTCACAAAAGAGGAAAACTTGTTGTATTGTGGATAACTTGTCTTTATTATGTTAGGGCCTATTACAAAAATATTAAAGCTCCTTTCAACTACAAAACTTGTTATTATCATATGCAAATGACAATAACAATCATTGTAAAATATAATATTTTTTAAGAACAAATTATAAGTGAGTTGAATTTAGTGTAACTTTAATTAAGATGGATCATGTTTATCTAGAATACACAACCCACTTTCATAAATAAATTATATATATTATTCATTCTACAAGAATGAATTGATGTATAATATAAATGATAGAGATATTTATTTTTATAGATCCATTATTATTCTTTGTAAAATTGTTATGTTAAAATCTCAAATCATTGTTTATAATATCATAATCCATTATGAGAAAACTTTAAAAATATTCTTACAGCAATATAAGTGATAATCATTTCATTATCTTTTGGTCACGAAAAACCTTACCCATTATATTGGTCAAGTTATTTAATGTGAAAGAACATGATGGATCAGTCCGGAATGCTATAAAAGATTAAAAAAATTATTGTTCATAATCAATTCAACAAATTCAAATAAGATTACTAGAATTCTCTTTAAATAATATATTCGTGAAAGCTCTTTTTTTCGATGAAAGGATCCAATTCCATGAAGATTACTTTTATTTATGGAAATTTTTTTTAAAGTGTTTTCCTTAACAAATTAAGTTCGAATCTGCATCACTATAAATTACGTTGGATAAATTTAAATATTTTAAAATTTCACGTTCAAATTTCTCTCAACTGGATGGTGGGTCCAGAATATCTAGATGAGGAGTGAGGAAAAACGTGATTAAGTTGATCAAGACATGCATGTCTAATCATTTACCAACATAATTCAAACAACTGGATGGAAGTGATAAATTTTATTTCAAACTTGATTATAAAAATTATTAATCAAGAAAATGTAATAAAAAAAGTAATTTAAGCCGATTTATATAATAAAAATATAATCTAATTCATTAATTAACAAAAATTTATGGATTAATATCCATCTCCATAAAAGTAATTTTTTAAAATAAATTTTGTAAAAAAAAATATTTGTTAAAACTTTTTAAAATGGTAAATTTAAAAATATTTACTAAGAAAAAACTGATTGAATTAATTTTGATTTATTAGATATTGATAAGAGGATGTTATATTTTGAAAAATAATAGATACAGTATTAATCATTCATAAATATAAGAATTTGATTTGACCTAAATTTTTTATATTTTAATATTGAATAATTGTGAATGAATGGAATGTTGTGAATGAATGGGATGGATTATGGATGAAGCAAACATCAAAATCGTAATTCCCCAGCTTGTTTTATTTTACAATTTTAATTAAAATGTATTTACACTCAGGACATTTAATTATGAATAAATACGCTTAGTCTAATTGTTATATTTATATAACAGGAGAAAAAAATTGTGTATTGCCAGCGTAAAGTAGTTTTGAATTGTCATTTACTAAATAAAGTGATAAGTGGAAGCAATGATTAGAAATTATGAATAAGAAAATTTCTTAAAGATAAACATATACAGATTAAATTAAATTGTAAATATAAAATGAATATTTTTCAAATATAGAAGTAAATTAAAATTATAAAAAATGCAAGGAATTACTTACAGATTTAACCTAAATAGAATATCTCCGATATATTTAGTGTATTTATAAATGAATATTTCCATTGGTTGCTAAGAATTGATTGGTGATTGGCGTAAGTGATGTGTATTTATCACCTTACTTAAATTGTATATATTACCTGCATCTTTCATTGGGTTATTTTTTGTCATAGAATCACGTTTAAGGTTTAGGATTCATATGAAAAAAAAATAAAATTATTAATTCTAGTTTGGATGTTAATATCGAAAACTTTGAAGAGTATGTTGGGGTCTCATTTCCTCTGATTGCAGATAAAGAAATTTTATATTCTTATGTTTTCTGAAAATCTTCATTAAGTTTCATATTTTAAATATTATTTTAATTTTTTTTACATAATATAGAAATTAATGTATCACGTTAGTATGTTGGTTTGTACCCAGTCTTAGTCAAATTTTATTCAAATTTAGAAAACGAGTTGTCAAAACTTTCGGCGCGTGAGTTATAAAAAAAATATTAATAGTTTGATTGGGTAAACAATCTACAGATGATAATTTATTTTAATAAAACTTTTGGAGGTTTTTTTATCAACTCAATCTTAGTTCGAACTAAGTTCTGTGACAGATCTTATCCATTTGGTCTCCATAAGAAGTTTGTTAATTTAATCTAAATTTTAAACTGGTGTCAATGTTGATTAATTAAAGTTATTTTTTGTTAAAATTATATTAAATTGATTTTCGAAGACTATTAATTAGATTTATTTTTTTATTAATATAAGGTGGGAATATTTTTCAATCAACATCAATTAGAACTTTCTCAACTACTATTAAAAAGTTTTTTCTTATTTAAATTAGTTAAACTTTTTTATGTAAAATTCAGTCATTGTTAATAGAAGTTATATTCTCTTTATATTATTCAATTTATATTTTCAAATAAAGAAGTTAAAATTATTAACGTTACTGAAAGATTATAGATTAATATTAATAAGACTATTTTTTTCACTTTTTGAGTGATGTCTCCAAAAATTGTTTTTTAATGATGTAAGGAAAATGTTGGTTTTTCTTTATCACTGGCTCAAATTATTATCATCGACATCAATAAAATATTGAATAGTCATTAAGATGAGTCATTCAAGAAAAAAAAATTAATAAATTTAAATTATAATCTCAAAATTATAGATTTTATTTCAATTTCATTTTTGGTCTGTTACTGTTTAGAAAAAATAAAGAAAAAGTGAGATAAATATGAGATTGAATAGTTAAATAATATTATAACAAAGAAGAGATAAATATAAAATTATATATATATATATTAAAAAAATTAGATTAATTAAATATGTTGACTGAGTTATATTATCATTAATTATCAACTTATATGACAAAATTATTTTATTTTATAATACTTATTTTAAAATTATATTCTAAGGTAATTTTAATTAGGTGATAATATAACAATATTTAAATTCATAACGTATCAAATTAATTTAAAAGCTGTATATTTTGGATAGTATATTATATATTATTGTGGGTCAGAGATGAATAGTATTCATAATTAACATCGAAATAATTCACCAGATCTATTAATAATCAACGTTCTCTTTCGTAACGACTATTTTATCAATTAGCAGTTTGTTTTATTATTTTTTAAGTTTAATTATATATAGCTATAGTCACTGTAAATCTGTACTATATTAATCACTTACAGATTATCCTTTTTAACCGAGTTATTTTACTCAACATGAAATGTATAACATTAGGCCATTTAAAGTAATACTTTTAACTTATTTAATCACAAAATTAAATACACCGCAATAATCCATACTAAGTAAAGAAAATTAAACCTTCTTTATAAATAAATTATTATCTTAGATATTGTATTCACACACATATATATATATATATAGACACACACACACGTTATATCGATTATATTAAAGAAATAATTAATTATAACTTTAACATTATGTGTTAATATTTATATTTTTCTATTAAAATAAAAATATTAATAAATAATAAATATATTTTACTTTTTTAATACAACTTTTTCCTCTTTTTTTCTTTTCTTTTTCACTGTCTTCCTTATTATCATTTCGTAAGAAAAGTTAGTTTGAATTCTGCGCAGAGCTTTACCCTATTACGTAGATGAATTGAATTCATCTGCATCTAATTCAAATTCAAAGTTATTTATAAAACTATACTTTAAAGAAGTGTAGTGAACATGTCCCATTAATTGAAACTCGTTTTTCTGTCTGCAAAACATGAATTCTCAGACATGTTTTTTTATTTTTTCCAAAAACTCTCTTCCATCACGAGTCAACATGAACATGCTAAAATAAGCATTACACACCATTTCACGTCTAACAATAATATTATTTTATTGAAAAATAATATTATTTTATTAATAAAAGTAAGTGTGAAATGGAAGTAATTTTACTACAGTGATGTTAAAATATTTTTATTCTAATTTAAAATGGTCGGAAACAGCACCGTACAAAGTACTATATATATACACAATCCATGGATGAAAGCTCATCACCAAGTTGCAGTAACAACAACAAAGCTATCTCCGAATCTAATATGGATACTTATGATTACACCAACACTACGAATGCTGCTTCAGAATTTGATATTGAACATTACATGGTTCAGGATGAAGCATGTGGTTTGAACAACAACGTTGTGGTCTCAAACGAGAATTGTTTGTCTGGGAAAGTAGAAGAGGAAGTGCCCAGAGGGACGAGGTACAAAGGAGTGAGGCGTAGGGCATATGGAAAGTTTGCAGCAGAGATAAAAGATCCAAACAGAAGTAATAGGATTTGGCTTGGGACTTATGACACTGAAGAAGAAGCTGCTTTGGCTTATGACCATGCAGCTTTCAAGATCAGAGGCTCCAAAGCCAAGCTCAATTTTCCTCACCTCGTTCCTCCATTGGAAGCATCAAGCTCCCACATCGATGACCCTCCTTCTTCTTCATCGTCCACATCTCAGGATCCTTCAGAAGGGTCCAAGAAAAGGAAGGGACTAGCTGGTTTGCTCAATAAGTTGGCACATGAAAAGAACAGAATTTGATGTGTTTGATTTTGATCTACCAAAAACTAAATGTCATTTTATGTTGTTTGGTAGATTGATAATAATATGATACATTGTGGTATACAAAAATAAATTAGTATATAGAATATTAAGTCTCCAGCAACTAGTAATGGAACTAAGTTGAAATGTTGCAGATGCCAAACATATTGTCTAAATATCTCATTTCCTTAATAAATTTTATGTTTAATATCACACATTATAATGTCAAGTATGGTACTCAATCCAAAAAAGCCATAATACTATATTAGGTATTTTAAAAAAATATACACCATTATTATATTATACAATCATATATCACATGTTTTACAATCATACACTTTTGTGTATAAACAATGCATAAAAATATCTTTATACCACTTTTAACATAGAATACATCATATACTTAACAATTTTATAAATATAAACTCCTCATGGTATATGCTACATAAAATATATCATAATTTATTAAATAAAACACATCATATATTTAATCAAATAACCATATTTAAACATTTTTATATATTATATACACATATTTAATGGTTATAAACTTAAAATTATATCAATTTCATCATATAAAATAATACACAATCTTATTTAAACAAACTTTAACAATAAAAAAGAAAACTAAATACTGTTAGAATCATTTTAGCTCAACCAATAATTGTTATTTTAAACAAGAATATATATATATATATATATATATATATATATATATATATATCTATATATATATATATATATATATATATTTATAAAGAGAGAAAGGGTTTGTTATGTATTTAAAGAGAAATGCAAGTTGAGATTTTTAAACTGCAAAAGAGAAATAGCTTGTATAAAGACGTTTTCTAAAGTATTGTGTTTATTGGGCCATGAGTGCGTAGTTATTCCCGCCCATTGGATTCTCTTCCCGTAGAGCTAATCTTGTATAATGTCTTTTTCTTCCTGCACCGTCATAATTTCTATCTGCACCAGCAGAATTTTTAAAATGATTATTCTACTCTTCATAAAAGTGAATATTGAATTATCTATTTTAAAAATATTTTTTGAAAAAACTTTCCAAAATATAATGTATAGAACTGAATTTTTGGTACAGGATTTTTAGAATAAAATTTTTAAAACATGTTTTTCGAAAAACATGAATTATACTTTTAAATAAACTTTACACATAAGATACATTTCAAATGAGTTTTATAGAACAAAATTTATAAAAAAAAAAAAAAAAACTTTTAAAACATATATAATAATTTTTAAGACGAGTTTTTTCATAATGAGCTTTTTTTCAAAACGAACACTCTATTCTTATTCTTCCTCTCAAAAAGTGTAATATAGAATGGTAGTAACAAAGTAGCTTAGTGCAGCAAGAGAGATATTGTTTCTTTTTCTATTAATGTGGGAGTACAGTTAGTAATAATGTGGTGTAGTGAGGAAAAACTTTGTATAATTGTAAGACAGTTGCTTCTTCTACCATCATAAATTCTTTCTACACTTTTCATTACAATAATTTTTAAATACTGACATGGTGTCTAGTATTGGCACACGTTAGCTTTTGCTTTTTATTAGCACTTGCATTTTAGTAAGATAAGCTTTTTCCAAATTCTTATAAAGCTAAAACCACCAATTGTTTGGAAAACATTCCCAAAACTAGAATACTAATTTTGAAAAAATCATTCTGAAAAGATAAATCGTATTATTAAAGTGTTTTACAAAGAATAATTTGTATTTCACAATCTTCCTTTAGATTTTTATTTTTGGAATATTTTACATGTGTTGTTTAAAATATTTTTAATACATTTTAGATTATATGTTTTGAAAAATATAAAAATTTTAAAATATCATTTTCATTAATTTAGTGGTGTAAAAGATTATGGAGGTACAAGAATCAAAATTTTACTTGAATCATTTAGAAATTCAAAAGAATAGTAAGAAATAATTGAAATTTTTGGATATTAAACTTGTGCTGCATTTAATGTACAAGGAAAAAAGAGTAGACTATTTAGCGTTCTGAAACTGCTCCATTGAACACCTTACCATCGCAATTTTAGACTGTATTGACATTTGGGCTTTGCTATTGAAACCCCAGTTTACTATTTAAATTCCTCAACTTTTCACTTTTATTCCTCTTGATGAAAATATCTTACAAAGTTTTTGTTGGGTTATTTGTTTAAAAAAATTCAAGAGGAAAAATAAGTTATTGCTATAAAATAAATACAATGATGACTTAATTTTTTTAAAAAAAGGGGTGTGAATTCAAAATATATAAAGAAAATAATTTTTGTTATATTAAATGAAAAAACAGTTTTTCAAATTGGTTTTAAAAAAATTAACACGGTGAATTTCTTTTTGTTGTATTACTTTTTCCCGAAAAGTTTAAGACAGCGTAAACAAATTAATTTTTTTTTTTTGGGCCAAAGGATAACTATTTTAGACTAAGTTCAGGGCATTGGCAAAATTGTTATTTATACAATAATTTGTACAATTATAGTTTTTTTTTATATTTATTTGTTTGTAATTTTCACCAGCTTTATCAATTATTAATTTTTTTTCAACTATTTTTAGTGAAGTTTATTTTTTCAACGATTTTTCACTCATAAAATTAAAACCCAGATACTATATTTTTTTTTTTAAAAAATATCAAGACTAATATCATTCGAAACAACTGCTTGTTGATTTATCTTTTTCTCTTATTTTAATTTGCAATGTAGGTCTAGGTTAACGGTCATTTTATCCAGGTTAAGTTACAGAAATTAGAATAATAATAACACTTTTAGTTTGATCGTTTATCAATTTATTTGACAATTATATCTTATTGTGTTTATTAACTTTCCTTAGTCTTGTGGGTTTGTTTTAATTGTATTATTGTGTTGTTATTTTATCATCGATCTTTAACCATTTAAAAAACACAGGTAAAAGGAAATGAAAGTTATGAATGGCCTAATTAAATTGTGATAACTTATTAATATTCTACAATTTTATAATAATATGTGTGGTTGTAACATCTCCAAAACTAAGTTTTTAGTTTAATATATATATATATATATATATATATATATATATATATATATATATTTATATATATTTTTTTTTTTATTTTTTTATTTGGAACGTGGTGATTATTTCACTATATTTTTTTTTTTATATA
>Ga0099825_1000985_pt1 | contig 34434 bp, 11 predicted proteins | sample SiratroredBW_FD_76838 | JGI IMG/M metagenome (GOLD analysis project Ga0099825, IMG submission 76838) | Root nodule microbial communities of legume samples collected from California, USA - Siratro red BW | ecosystem: Host-associated > Plants > Roots > Nodule | place: USA: California | collected...
AACGAAAACCAAAACAAACCGAGCTTGAAAACGAAAATGAAACGGTCAAAATGTAGCTACCAACCTTTATGATGGAGAAAGAGTGAAATGGAGTTGAATGAGGACGAAATGGAGGTCGCAAACAAGGAAGAAAGTCGCCGGAACAGTGCAGGAAGAAGGCGCCAAAAGTTCAGGAAGCATAAAAGTGAAAGTGAAAACGCGCTGGGGGGTAAAACTGAGAGCACCACGTCGGTTATGGGCTCCCAACCGACGTGTTACGTACCCTAATTTTACCCTCCTTTTTTATTTCAGTAACAAAGTCACCATGACGTCGGTTACGTGGTCCAAACCGACGTCATGGGAGACTTCACCACGTCGGTTAGGACATATTAACTGACGTGGTTCATCAGTGCCATTTTAAAATTTTAAATTTTTGAATTTTAAAGCTTAAGTGGGAATTCAATGGCGGTTTTTTTCTGTAACCGACGTTATGTTGTTTATTTATTTACAAAAAAGCCACCGGATTTTGGATAACGTCGTTTTTCCTTTTAACCGTCATTGAAGACAGACGTTAAATGTGTATTTTGTACTAGTGTATGATTTAATTGTGAGTTAATTCAATTTAAGTAAGGTGAAATAATTTCTTCATTAATAATTGTTAGTCAACAGTAATATTGATTCTGTTGTCGTTGATAAAAAAGATAACTTTTTATTATGAATAGTTCGATTAAATATTATAAGACTAAAAATTTATATTTAATATATAATTTTCTAGTGAAGAGTGTTATATCTTAAAAATTGTGATTCAAACTTTAAAGTGATTATCTCCAATAAAATAATTAATGTAACTTCTAAAGTTTTTACAAGAATAACTAATTATAAACTGTTAATTCTATTTTCTAAAAACAAATGTAATTATATATTTTTTTTAATATTTATATTTAAACTAACATGTTTTAGATTAAAATAAATTACTCATAAATTTTAAGAGTATTTTTTACCCTAAAACTGTTTATTTAACTATTTGCAACAATATAAGGTACACTAGTTATCTACAAAAATTCTCTCAATAAAATAAAAAAAATCTTATAGTTATTATTAATTACTTATATTATATTTTCTTATTTTTTTAGATGTATTACTTATTTTATTACTATTGGGACATCAATTTGGGTAAAATATTTAAAACATAAGATTGGTAGGATTATAATTATGAATATAGCTAATGAAATTAATGTGTTCAATATTCTAAAACGTTGTTAATAAAAGTCTGATTGTTACATTTCATTTTAATATAATACGAAATACTTAATTTTTCGTTACTCACATCATATTATTACACAACTTTTTTTATCTTATTTATTAATCATTTGGTTAAATTATTAGTAAATTGACATAATTAAGAAAAATAATATATATATTACAAAAATTATATAAGAAGAAACTTAATATATCCAGATGGTTCAATCTACACAAATCACCTACTTGAAAGGAGGAGGGAACAAAAGCCTAATGTGCATGAAAAAGAATGGGAAGTTGTGAGAAAAGAAAAATTGTGTGCTTGATGGGAGGAGAGAGTGAAAATTAGGAGAAAAAAAATGCATCCTTCAAATCCTTCTATGTTACCATTCCATTGTATACTTAACAGAAGAGGGAAGAATGAAAACCTTAAATCAAGGAGTATAATGCATGTATAGAGGAAGAAATCTATACATGTTATATATAGTGTAATGTGAGTTACATGTATTAATGTGTTGCCTATTATCCGCTCAGAATACAAATTATTTAAGATAAACTCAAACATGTTAATAAGCTAAAATTTTAAACACATTCTCTTTTAATAAAGTGATAAAATTTCTCTCAACCCATTTCATATTACCTGATTTTGACAGTGACATAATAATTTGGTAATATGAAAAAATGATGAAATGGTCATTCATCTTTGCCTTACATATTAGACAAATTTTGCTTATGAAATATCAATAAATTTGCCCATCATTTGCAACACATAATTGAATAATAATGTCTCATATCCTAACATTCATTGCATATCATTACATGTTATTTTAACTCATTTCTCTTAGTTGCTCAGTTTATATTATAATATGATCCTAAGATATTTATTATTTTAGAAATACGTTCGAATTTAAATCATCGTCAAACTATATTAGTAATTAAAATGTCCTTTTCAATTATTTACGGTAAAAAAATTGATATAATAACGTTATTTTCCATGAATGATACTTAATAATAATATTGAGATATCATATTAAAATTTCTTTTATTATAATTGGTATGGTGGTGAATGGACTATTAAAGTCTTAAATTTATTATTATTATTATTATTATTTACTTTTATGTTATAAATTAAAATCTCTAATTTTGAGAATTAATATAATTATTTTAACATTTTCAACTAAGGATTCTTAGCATTCTTTGTGTCATTAGGAGGTGTATTTTCGTCCATTATCCCATGATTAAGTGTAACAAAAAAATATCTAAATATTTATTTAATTTAAAATAACATAATATAATTTAATTATTTATTATAAGTTATAATTATATATAAATAAATATTTGTCCTGTATAGTATAAAACCTAAAATACTAGTTACTATTATCGTGTTGTTTGTGATTATAATGGTGATTGTCATTTTATATCTTCTTCTTTCTTTCATTATATATTCCTCTTACTTTCATCACTTTCTCTCTAAATTTATTTATTTTCTTAAAACATTTGCACATTATGCATCGCGGAATAACACCTTCTCAAATGACAAACAATACACTTTGGTTTGTTCTTCATGTGAGTTCTAAAAACTCTAAACTATTCATTAAAAAGTAAGTTTAGTTATTAAAGTTAACTAGTAAAAGATAATTTACTAGAATTAGTTATGTGAATTAGAAAATAATTTTAGAATATAAGTTTCTCACGCAGAATAGAAGTAAAATAAATCCTGCTATGCACGCTTTCCTAAAATTGAAAAATAATCTTAAAATAATTTTCCAAAGCTGGTATCAACATAGAAAAATGTATTACATTTCTAAATTTACATTTACAAAAATATATTTTTAGTTTGTAAAACAAGCACACTCGTAATTAGGGAATAATTTAATTTATTTTATTCTACCTGCAAATGAACCAAAATTTTAACCCTAATAATCAAATATACTCTTTCATTAACATTTTCTTTTAATATATAAAGCTTGATTTTCATGCACTGTTAATGTAAAGATCACACAAATACTACTTTAAATAAGTATTAATTCAACTAATTATTGTAAAAATAACAATATTATCTCGCACGACATTCTAATTACACATAGACTTGAAGACATTCTAATTAAAATTTAAATTTCTATATAATATTACTTTATGTTTCGCTATGTCAAAATATAATGCCTATATATTAGTACATGTTTGAAAGTTTTCTATTATGCTGATAATATGTTATTATTTAATTAAAAAAGCTACATTCATAATTATTTTTACACAAAGTGTTGATAATAGCACTTAAAATTACCAAGTATATATTCTTTATCAATCATATGTGAAAATTATTAAAATCATCTCAAAATAAAATATTATTATAAGCATCATAAAATCAATTCGAAAAGAATAAAGTTTGGTGGAGTTGTGTGATAGTTCCATGTATCATGGTTTCTGATTTGGCCAAAGACGGCGTCATAACGACACCAGTTTGTTGTTGATCCAAGATTCAAGTACAGCTTTTTTCTTTGTCTTTCCCACAGTTTATATGTCTCTTGATTCAAGGTTGTGTATTACTAATTTTCAAATTCAACATTGTACGCATAACATAAGATTCAACTTAAAAAAACATGGATTTGCAATTATGGATTTATTTTTTTAATTCTTAAAAAACATGTATACCTCGGAAACTATTTATCGTATTGTTTCTTGTTTGTCCCCAATAAATCTTGAAGACCATTTTTGTAATTTCATTGCAAAAAAAAGTGATGTAACTGGTTTTCAAAAGGAAGATGCAGAACGCGCTGGTAGGATCTATTATTGATTGCATTAATACAGCTGGGAATATTATAGCTTCACAAATACTCTTCTTTTCATTATGTTGCATATTTGTATATAAAACGAGTTTTTTGTTTTCTTTTTTTTCAAAAAAAGTACAGAATCTTTTTTTTTAAAGAACTATATGAAAGTCTCAAAGTTCTTGGTGGACAAACATACATTATCTACTCTGGTTCATTCTAATCGTTCTTTCCTCTTTTGATTGTGAAAGGAAAAACTTAATATAATATTAACCAATTGCTTAAAATTTTTCTTCTTGGCCCCTTTACCTCTTAAATCTCCCTGTTAATTACTTACACACACGTAAAACGTTTAAATTGAAAAAGAATCACCATTTAACAATTTATTTTAACCAAAATTAATTAAGTGAGGTTCCCACAAACTTTAATCTTTAATTCATAATTATTATTGTAATTATAATATTTTAACTTTCATCTTTAATTCATAACAAGATGATGTAAATGTTGGTTGTGTTGTTCTATAATTAAATTCCAGTATTTAATGAAAATTTTGACTGTGAAGATCATTGAATTAAGACTTTAAATTTAATTGAGAAACAAATATATTGATGATATGATAATGTATTGTGTTTAATTTACAAGAACATTTATACATTAGATAAGTGTAGTTGTGTAATTAAATTGAGAATTAAATAAAAGGGAGTTTTGTAGTTTATGAAAAGCATTTAATTATGAGAAGAAGGTTTGAGTTTGATGAGGGGAGTGAGATTTGAGTGTTTGGTGAATATGCAGTGGGGATGTAGATAAAGTAGAGAGTAAAGATAAGAAAAAGTAGGTAACTAGTAACTACCTTAGCATGATGATGCATGGAATTTAAGGAAGGAGTGAGAAGAATTTGTTATGTGAGAAAAGTTGGAAGAGAGAAGTGGGCTTAGGCTATAAACAACCAAAGGAGGTTACCTTACATTCCACGTTTCTTCCTCCCTCCCCAAACACCAGTATTTATGACCTTCTTTTCCTTTCTTTCCTTTCCCTTCACATTCATATCTCATTTCCATTTCATCCACCTTCCCTTTCTCTTCTTCTAAATCCCTTTCTTTTTCTTTTTCTTCCCATGGAAAAGGTTTCGCTGCTTTCTAAGGACGACGATCACATGGATTTGCCTCCGGGATTTCGCTTCCACCCCACTGATGAAGAGCTCATAACCCATTACCTCTACAAGAAGGTCATTGACACCAAGTTCTGCGCTAGGGCCATTGGAGAGGTCGACCTAAACAAGTCTGAGCCTTGGGATTTGCCATGTGAGTCTAAACAATTTAATCTACTTCGCTTTTTCTGTATTCTGCTGTGTTGATTTTCAGTTTTCTTTAAAATTAAAGCTTGGAGCTTTTTGTAGGGAAAGCGAAAATGGGAGAGAAGGAGTGGTACTTTTTCTGTGTGAGAGACAGAAAATACCCCACTGGGTTGAGAACCAACAGGGCCACTGAAGCCGGTTACTGGAAAGCCACGGGGAAAGACAAAGAGATTTTCAGAGGAAAATCTTTGGTGGGAATGAAAAAGACTCTTGTTTTCTACCGAGGTCGAGCACCCAAAGGAGAGAAAAGCAACTGGGTCATGCACGAGTACAGACTTGAGGGGAAATTCTCTGTTCACAACCTCCCCAAAACTGCAAAGGTATTGTTTTTTTATTCTTTTGATTGTTCACTTTCTCACCGTTGTGGTTGGATTTGTTTTGGTTTCTTTATTATGATTGTGATGGTTGTTTTGTGGCAGAACGAGTGGGTGATCTGCAGGGTGTTTCAGAAAAGTTCGGCGGGGAAGAAAACTCATATTTCGGGGATAATGAGGTTGGACTCTTTTGCCAATGAATTGGGTTCTTCTGCTCTGCCACCCCTTTCGGATTCTTCACCTTCTATTGGCAACACTAAACCGCTCAATGAATCGGCTTACGTGCCCTGCTTCTCCAATCCAATTGATGTTCAAAGAAACCAAGAAGGGGTCTTTGATTCCCTCAACAACTCTATTTATGGGGTTTCCTCAAATCCCTTGGACTTTCTTCCCAGAATGCCACCTTCTGCCTCCTTCTACTCCACTCAAGGCGTTCAAGCTGTGCCTAATTTGACATTTCCCGGTTCTGTTTACACTCTGCAGGACCACACCATTCTGAGGGCCATGTGTGAAAACAATGGTAATGGTTACAAGTCAGAGAGGGACATGATCAGTGTCTCACAGGAAACGGGTCTTACTACTGATATCAACCCTGAAACCTCTTCAAATTTTGATATGGGTAGGAGGCACTTTGACAATCACAACCATCCATCTGTTTCTGTTGCTCCATTGGATCTTGACGGTCTCTGGAATTACTAAGTTATAAAATAAAGGGCCTTTTACAATGAAAAGTGAAATTCACCCCACTTTTGAGCTAAAAGGAATAGGAACAAGAAGAGCCTGGGATGGGGTTGATGCTGTTACTTCTCTGTATAGATTTTATCGAAAAACATGTATTGAAACATATGTGAAGTGTAAGAAATCTTGTGAAATTAATTAGGCTGGTTTTGTCTTTAGACACTGGTGGTATTAGCATGAACATGATTATTTTGTTTGAGCTTGGATTGAAAATCATAATAGAATGAGACTGTTGGATTAAGATCTAAAATAATGATTGTGTACCGTATCTTGTTGATCTTGCCTTTCTGGTTTGGATCAGTATAGTCCAGCTAATACTGAGACCGAGACCAAGACCAAGAGCTTGATTCGGTTAATGTTTGAATTGAATACCATATTTTAGTTTTAAAATGTAGGGCCGTACGGTTACCAAAGAAAATTCTATCTCTCTATTTGGACACACGTGCACGAGCATACTTTGACATAGACAAATGTTAACAAACTTATCTGCATTTACCTACTCCGAACCTCACTGTGCAAATCATGACTCTGAACTCTGAACTTCTCTTTCTGTTTACGTGCGTGTGTGTTAATGACAAGACTTCATGATTCATTGTCAAATGCAAAAATTCAAACGTTTTACCTAAAACATCTTAGCACATCACTTCAGTGGTGGTGTTCGGAATTCACACCAATCTTTCCCATGCTTTTCATATTGTTAATAACAAGGATGAGAAAAACTGATATTCATCCTAGTCCATTATCAAACAGTTTCTCAAAAGTTAATTTTATTTCACAGGAAAGCGTTTCAGAATAGTAAATATGATGAGTTTAATCTGTAGTCAAGGTACAAATCACTTGAGAACAAATTATTTGTGCCACTGCAACCTCCAACATATCAGTGCTGAGTAAGACACGTAACAAAATCCATGCATGACCAATGGCATGGTGACTGCAATAAAAAATCAAAGGTTAAAAAATGGGCTAATATACTAGCACTTTTAATCTGATATATTTTGTTTATTGTTCTTGTGATTTTCATTCAAATTCCATAGCACTAAGCTATATTTACATAACATTTATTCTTGGACGGATCTCTTTGTATGCTATGAAAAAAAGGAAAAAGTTATCTGGGGTTTGGGGTGTGATTTTCTTTTAAACAGTGATTAATTTTTATAAATAATTTAAAATATTTTATTGCAAAATATATTATTTAGATAGATAATTTTAACTAAAATTAAGATTTTCAAAATTTAATTATAAAAATGATTTGATTACATAAATTTATAAAATTTAATTTTTAACATCTAAAAAATACTAAGAATTTTATTTTTTTTAAAAAAAGATCATTTTCTTCTATTTCACATTTATGTTTTTTTTTTCTTTTCATGTATCTTTAGTTTAGATTTAACTGATCAGAAATATTGTCAAATCGATTTTAATCGAATCAACTTAACTTCAATTAAAACATTGTGGATTCATTTAACTTATGTAATTAAGACTATTTTGTGCCAAAGTTTATCAGGATTTTTTTTTCAACATCATCAAAGTCTTTTTTTTGTTTTTAATGAAGACTAGTTTTATTTGGTAACCAACTTTAATTATTATTTTCACGATTAACATTAATAGTGTTTTTTAGTTATGACTTTTTTTGCTTCAATTAAAGTTGCTTTCAGTCATAATATTTTTTTATATTGAAAAAAGTTACTTTTTTTTGTTTATACAAGTTAGGATTATTTTTCAATTAACATTGATAGAATTATATATATCAACAAAGTTTTTAATTAACATTATTGAAACTGTTTTTTTCCAACAAAGAAACTGTTTCTTTCCCTTCTTTTCTTACATTTGCCACTTCCTCTTTCATCAAAGTAATGTGTATCTGATTGGACATTAATTAATTAAAAATAGTGTTGACTAATGTCAATCAATTTTTTTATAAAAAATAAATAAATAAGTCTTTGGAAAATGTTAGCAAAAGAGAAGCATGGATAATACTTTGAAGTTTACTATTAAATTATTTTATTTGATAATAATTTATATATTTTTATTTATATAAAAAATTAAAATTTAATAAATTTAAATTATCTTATTTAAATAAAAATAAAAATACAATAAATTTAATTTATTTAATTACTTTGAAAATGGTGAAATTATCTTAATGATCTGATAGGCTTGTCTGTATTTGTGATCATTTATTGCTTTCATTCATTTGAATTTATCAATTCATCCATTCCTCATTCCATGATATGAATTCGGTTTTTAAGCTGTAATGGCATGACATGAGAGCATTGATCTTCTTTTTCTTAATTTGTCCAAAAATACAATATACTTATCTCTTTTGTACCATGTGGTGTTTACATTTATGTCACATGATAAATCCCCTCAAAAGTCCATCAATTTGAGTCCTACACGTCTTCATCCTTAACTCTATGAAAACACTGGCAATTTGTCTTTTTATAATTTTTCTCTCACTCAATTTATGCCAAATAACTACACCAAAGAAAATATTCACTGTTAATATTTCATTCTCTTCATGATATAACCACACCAATCCAACGTCCTTGTCCTTTCTGAAAATTTTTAAGCCCCCTCCTACATTGCCCTATAAGGTGTTTAATTTTATTTAGTATATTTCACTGTAGGAATGAGATTGAAATAAAAAATTAACTTTGGAGGAGGTGTTGTTAGTTTTCTGGTTCCATCATTTGATTGGTGCAATTGTGGTATAAGTTTAGAAACACCAACTACCTTATCATCATCTTAGTGAGCTATGCCCTAGGGCATTTGAGTTTCAAAATTAGAAAATTAAATCATGATTAGGTTGTTAAAAGTAAAACTTTGAACTTTCAACCTGAGTAAACTTTTTATCATTATTTTTTTCTTCACACTGTTTCTATTCAAATCAGGATGTTTTATTTTGTTTGGAAGAAATATTCTTGGTGAATGAGAAGTATGGTGGACCCGGAAACTTGTTTTGGTTAACAAAGATGGATATCAAAGAGATGTGATTGCACAAGTCTTATCTTTATCTTGATTATTATCATTACTATTATTATCTTGATTATTATTATTATTATTGCATGGTGACACAAAATAAGTGAAAAAATTGAGGTGAGTTGAAGTTGAAAACATGAAAATTTGTTGTGGCATGAATGTATAAGGAATACAGTGGCTGTGATACCTGACTGTCCCTAAGGAGAATTGGGAGGGGCAGTGTGTCCCACACCGCCTGATGTCAGACTAAGGAGAAAGTTAGGCCTTTTTAACTGTCCAAACCTAAGTGCTGCCATCTTCCCTACCTATTGCATTTTGTTTGTTCTATATATTTATCCATAACATTTTATATAAGTATAAATCAATAAACACTAATATTTCAGTTCAAAAGTAAATTTATTCAAAGATATCTTTTTAAGAGATAATTAAGTTAATATACAAAGTTAGTTTTAAGATTTTTTTATCATCACTTAAAAAGAATATTTAAATGTATAAACTAATTTAAATTTATAAATACTCATTTTCTTGTAAACTTTTTTATGAAATAAATTTTGCCTTTTAATATGATTATATAGAGATACCAGTCCCATAATGTTGGAAGAAGTTACTCAGACTTAATAATTGTTATACTAGTTATTTTTTTTTTATCATTCTGATTTATTATTTCTGTAATTTATATAATAATTTATAAAATATTGTCTCTTGTATTGCTTATTTCTTTTTATCATTATGATATGTAATAAATTGTATATAATATATCAGTAAAAGATATGTTGTTACACAAATTATTTTACAAATGGCATTTTTTAAAAGAGTTAATTAAATTAAAACTATATATATGAATTAAGAGTAATTTTAATTTTATCATGCAGAAAAAGAAAAAAAAAAGGTGAATTATATGACAATGGCATGTTGAACACTTAAATTAAATTTTTAACAATTAGTACAATTTTGATAACAAAAAGATGTTGTTCTAAGATAAGTTTATATTAAGATATTCTCTCATGTGGAATTATAAAAATTATAAAACCAAAGAGAGCGTGACAGTTATTTCTTTCTTACCAGATATGAGTATGTCCTTGATACACTATTAGAATAGTGTATTTTGATTTTTTTTTATAAGCACTTGAAGTAATAATTTGTTATGTTTGAGATTTTATCATAATTTAAATTCAATTAGGCCAAATATATAATCATGTAATTTACATATTGAAGACTATTATAATATAATATTTGGAGTGCAGAAAACTTACTTGCGTGTGCTAGTGCCCTCCCAAAGTCCAAAAGGCAAAAATTGATTTCCATTATTGTGATTCTGGTCTTCATGACCCACTCAGCCTCCAATCATTGTTCTCTCCATAAGAATTTTTCTTTTTCTTTTTTGGAAACCCCGTGGACAAATATTTACAAGCCACGATTATGAATATCTAAACATCTTCAGTTGAAAATCAAGAAATTGACCTACCAAACAAATATTACATAATATTTAATATACGTAATTTTGCACATGACCTTATTTTCTAATAATTTATGGATCTTGTAAATTAATAAAATTGTATCCCTCCTTTATATATACATAAAGAAGTGGAAAAAACAAATGAGTGATTGAAAGAAGAAGAAAAAAATAAAAGAATTCCAAGAATAAAGGGTCATGGAAACTACGTGTATGGGATCATGTTGTCACGTGTAACTATCATGTTTGCTAATCACAATGTTGATTCTTATTTATGTCAATTATTTCACACTCTTGAGGCCACTTAATGGAGTTTTATTATTCATATACTTCCAAAGTGATATCCAAATGAAGTAAGTGGAAACATTATAAAAATAAAAGATGCAAACAATGAACAGAAGATTGAGATATCCATGGAATTCTTTTTTTGTAAAAAGTATAATGAAGCTTAATCCAAAGTCTCAGAGTGAAAGGTCAATCTTAGCCTTATTTCCTTAGCCTAGTAACCACACAAAATGATTGCAGTGTGGTGTAGGAGTGAGACATTTCAAACAAATGGCCATTTTCCCAGAATAAGAAATTATATGGTTAGTTAGTACATTCCCTTTATGCATAAATGAAACTAATAGTAAAAGAGATATCATTCAACAAATTGATACGCATTCATCCTAGCCCATGCACCTCATCGTGTCAATCGCAATATGGAGGCATGTAATTGGCTTTGAAGAAAAGTGAGGTTACCTCATGTGAAAGGGTGAAGAGAGATGATTTGGACTTTGGAAAATGGTGTTTTGATCTGGAAAAGATGATATAAGTTACAACCACACCTTGGGGAAATCCAATTGGGGCTTCAATTGAAAGGCAAATTGGAGTTTTGTTTGGGAAGGGAATGGTGCCTCATAGGTGGACTCTTTTGGTGTGATTATTCATTACAAAACTTCTAAATGCATATGCCACAAATTTCTTTTGGAAATATTTCATATGCTTGCATTTCTTTTTAGTCCTCTAAAATAAGGCCAAATATTTCAGCTTGATTACACTAGGGCACTAAAGTAATAGGGTCAACTCTTAGGGAATTGGTTCCATCCACATCATATGAATAAGATTTCTATATCTTCAAAGTGTCCATGTGCTAATGCTAATTTAGGAGGTGGTGGTAGTGTGGTATTTTTAAAGTTTGCAAAAAAAAAAAAAAAACTTATATAATTTTTTATTTAGATTTTTTTTTAAACTTGCAACTTACCATCACCTCCTTCAAATTACAACAAGTAAATAATTTATTATGATAATAGATTACAAGTCAAATATGATGAGTGACATGTTTATTTAAAAATGTAGAATTCTCTTACAAAATACAATAAACAAGTAATTGTAATTGTGGGGGATAAAAATTAAAATCAAATTTACACTAGTGTTTTTTATTGATGGAAAAATTAAAAAAGTGAAGCAAACAGTAATTGAGTTTTAATTTACGAAATATCCAAAGAGGCTACAGCCATAGATGTTGTTTTCATTGGTGACACTTGGGTAAAGAAATAGGAAAGTAGTTTTAATGAGTGATTAGATATTTGTGAAGGAACAGAGATGCATTGGAATATGTGGATAATATGATATTTAATTTCCGTGTTTAAATACGTTGATAATCCCTCTTTTTACCAAAAACTAAAAAAACGTCGATTAATTGGAATGCAATAAGAAAACCAGGCGTGAAAATATATACAGTTGCTTACTTTATTGGCAATTTCCAAAAGCTTAACTTTTGATCTCTTTGACTTGGATTGGAAATGATTCGAATTTGATAGGATGGAGATGTGCCTCCTAACTTTGTGTTTTCTCAACCTTTTTGTAAACACTTGAGATTAAGATATATTCTTCCCTGATAGCGACCTTTTCTGTTTAATTTTATTCTCCATTACTCCCATTATGGTATGTTTACTTCCACTAACTTCTGCCATTAACATACTCATCCAGTATCAATTCATAGCAAAACCATATCTTGATAACTTTTTTTTTAATACAAGTTGTGTTAAGTGGTTAACAACATGAACATTGCAATTAACACTTTCTAAATGGCCCGTTTGGAAGGATATCTTGTGAGATCAAACTTTGGGCTTAAATTCAAGCCCAAGCCCAATCCCAAGAAATGAACAATATCCACCAACAACATTAGACTAGTTGAATCTTAAGCAATTAAGTAATATTTTTCCCATGGACTAAAGAATTGTGACACCTTTTTTTACAGGAAGCTGCTGGATCATCATTGAAGATCGGACCCAGAAGGTGGTTTTCTTTTGTAATGGCTGTTTGTTCTTGATTCTTTGTTGTTGCTTTAATGCACTCCTTAATCTTGGCGGGGCTGAGATTATTAATTTGTATTATGGCATATTTCATAAAGTATTTATACAATGTTAGTATCACTGTACAATGTGAAGGCAATCACTTCACTATTGTTTATAAGAGAGTTCAAACAAGAACTGATCTCTGCATAAGAAGAAAGAAGTTGATTTTCAAAGTATTTATTAGAGCACTTGATTAATTATGTGGTCAGATGCTTGGATGTTGCTTCCTTCCCCATCCAGAATGTGGTTCATAATTTACAGGTAATGTTTCCAAGATGTATATTGTTGTTGCTTCTCTGATACTTATGAGATTGTAGGGCCTAATGTTAATATGCCTCAGTCATGAATGGTTTTATTGCATTTGGAATAGGAACATAGACAGACAATAATATAATACGTTAGAGATGAAATGGGATTTCTGGGATCACTTTGTAGTTTGTTTGTCATAGATTACACATTTCAGGTCCACCAGTTGAGACTAACTTTCTGAAAGAATATTCAACAAATAGACATGCTTAGCAGTTATTGGAATAGAATGAAAATGGCTAATGTGATAGTTCCGCTAAGAATCATTGATGAAATGAACTCCATAGTGACTTTATTCTTTTTCCCCTGTAACTGAGGTCACAACAACCGGAATATCAGTGACTGAACATTTGAAGCTCTTGTGCCTTATAAAAGAATAATATAATTTGAAGTCACAACTAAATGGATGTAAGTAGATGGAACGTAGAATATCTGATGAATTCGAATTCTCTTATTAACAAAATCTAACACATTAATAAAGAAAAAGTCATTTCTACGCATTCAATAGCCCTAAAATAGTAAAGCTGATACCAAGATTCTCGGAGTGAACACTAGATACACATCTAAAACAAATAATTCATTCTATTTTACAACAAAATTTGGAACACATCATGGCTGGATTTTCATAATAGCATACATTGTACATGGCCATAACTAGCGATAAGTATCACTGTCTACAAGCTTAAGGCCCCAGCTCATATCCTCACAGTGCCTCACATATGGAACAAGGTCACCTGTGTCAGTTCCTCTCTTGGCCTTGCAGTCATAGAAAGGAGGAGCATGGAAACATGGCTCCATTGACATGGCACGCCGACAGGGAGGATCTGGGGCTGTTCTATTCTCAGGTTTGTACAGAATCCATGGTTTTAAACCTCCAAGCCCCTGAGCCACATAACCAAAAGTAGACCAAGAGCTTGTAACCAACACATCAGTTAAGCTTAAGAGGTACATTTCTGCCCAAGCTTTTTGGTTGTGTATCTGCTTCTGTGTTTGCTGATATCCTTCATGGCTCGGCTGGTAAACACCAACCACTTCTCCTGTCACTGTAGGATATTCCCAATACATGTCTCTTACCTTTTCAAAATAACCAGCGCTTAAGGATGTCATTAATACCGCTTTTGACTTGGGAATTCCTGATGAATTGATTGCATCCTGCTGATGGTTAACATCAGGTAAAAGTTTCTGCTTCAAAGTACAAGCTAAGATCTGATCCAATACATGTTCAAATGGACCAGGTTCTGTGTCAAACACTCTGATTTGTATCCCTACTCTTTCATCAACTTTAGCTAAATAAGCTTGATAGTACCTGGTAACAAGTCCCCACACACTGTTAGTGGGGTGGAACAGATACCTACCCAAGAAATGGAAAACTGTATCCTTATTTGGGAAGATATCATTCAGTTCCTGCTCAAATGATGGCATCAAGAATAGAGATGGGACGAAGTAATTATCTGTTTTCATCACTAACCAAGGCACTTCCTGGAGAAAATGCTGCTCTTCATCACAAAAGAAAAGCTTATCATGATCATCATAATCATGGACTATGTGAAGGTAGACAAAAGAAGGAACATTGGAATTTACAACCGATTTATTTTTCAGCATTTTCCCATGACATTGATCAGATTTCTGACTGAAATTATTAAACTGAGCAGTAAGAGGAAAATCAGCAGGGAGAAACCAGGAAGCATCTGGAAATGGCTCACAAAAAAGATCAACCATATCCACTCCAGGGTCAACCAGCAGAACACGGTTTGTGAGAAGAGCATAGAGAAATGCAGAAGCTAGGGTCAATATCCTATTCCCTAACCCACTAAACGAAATCCATACAACATATTTACAAGGTGAGGACTCTGTAAATTTACCAGACCTAAGTTGTTCCACTGTTTTGTTATAGAATTTAGTGTAAGGTCCACACTGTTTGTGCTGAGCTTCATATTTTCTTAACCTAGAAATGAGGTAAGAAGAAGGCTTTCCTGACAGCCCTTTGAGATGATACATGGCAGATTGGTACCTGCTGAGACAAGAATTTTCATCAAATCCATCAACCAGAAGGCCACCGAGCAGTTTATCTTGAAGCAACTCAACAGAATCAGAGGTATCATTGTCCAAATCTACAAGTGATGAGAGGAAGAAGAAATGAAATGTTACAACTTGAGCAATGGGGTGGGATAAAAAGGTGAAAGTAGTTAACCCTTTAGCAAAGAAATGAAAAGGGTACCTTGAGTGATTTGAAAGAGAGGGGTGAGTGACGAGGGTTCGCGAAGGGCAGCATCTGAGGGAGGGTCTCGAAGAACAACGGAGAGTGAGAAAACAACAGAGCAGAGGACGAAAGAAGCGACGAAGAAAGCCATCAAACGCATGAGAGAGAGAGTGAAGGCACATTTAGTGTCCAAATCGGTGTGTGAGAGAGAGAACTTCTTCATCACTACAGTGAATGAATGCAGTGAGTGTTGGAGCAGAGAGAGTGGTTTGATTTAGAAGCAGCAGACCATGATGCGATCGACATTAATTTGTTTGGTTACATTAGTTTAATAACGTTGTACTGGTCTCAAAATTAGGATAATAATCTTACTGTTTCTCAAAATTGGAAGAAATAATCTAAATGGGCTGTCGGTGACACCCGTTCCCGTTACTCACCCTACTGCTAAACTGCATTTATGGCCACCTCCACGGATTGTCATTTTAAAATTAAAATAAAAAAACATAAATATGATGTCACATTTTTAATTTTTCGGTTGTACGTTTTTGGACACCTACATCTTCAATGCAAATAAAAAAAAAATATACAATTTAGGATAAATTTGACTTTGGGTATTAGGATTAGAAAATGTTATTCTAATTTTTAAGTTTCAGCAAAGTATATATTTTGAGCTTCTAGAACAATGCTGTTAACAAAAAGGGTGGTCATATGACTTTTGAAAATTGAAAATAGAAAATAGACAATACACGATATCAAATGTTGGTAGCGTCGAGTTTTACTTTTAATTTCTTCTATTTGTCAGCTCATTTTCGAGACTGGGAATGTTTTCTTTAAGATTTAAATATTAAAATATTTTTTAAATTAAAAACAGTAAAAATAAATTTATTTAAAAACTAGAAAAAAATATAATTTAACATTTTGCTGTCGGTTTCTCTTTTATTTTTGGATTATTTCACTTTGAGCTTTGTCCTGTCTTTTGGTTTCTCCTCTAGGAACTCTCAAGTATCTCATGTTTTTGCAAAATGGACACACTCTTGAGTTCCTTGAAATTAGTAAATTCTGTGAAACCTGTTTTCTGTTATTATCAATGCGAGCTAGCGGCGGCAAGAAGATAACAACAGTGATTTGTGCTTGTGGAGTAGTGAATGAATAAATTATTCATGTTTTTGGTTGGTATAATAAAATCTCTAGGTGACTTGGTGACGGAGGTTGTGAGTGTTGATGAAGACGAGAATACAGGAGGAAATTAAGAAGCTATTTTGGTTCAGCTTCAGGTTTTAATGACTTTATTATTATTAAGGATCTATGTTTATAACGTTGATTTATATAGTTTTTGTATTTAACCTTGTATTAGGAGATTGAATGGGTAAAAAAATTGAATATGGTAATTACATAAAAGAATCAAAATAATGAAAACTCCATGCAGGGCAACTTAAGAACGTTGAATTTGACTTCTCGAAACCTACAACTAATTGTGGCTTCTCAAAGCAGCCACACAAAAATACCTCTTATTTAACTAATTAGTAAAAACAATCTTTACGTATTAAAAAATAGTCGGTTTGCAAGAATTAAATAAATAATTCGTGCAACGAATTGAATAAAAATTTTATTCCCACAAATAATTGAATAATAATTAACCAGGCCTCATAAAAGGAACTTTAATGTCATATAGATAGTCCTGTTTATTCTACATATTGTTTATAAGGACTTCTCATGATACAACATTCATTTTTCTTTTCAGAATCTCTTCTTTATAGTTGACTTTTTTAGGTTATTTGGTTGTGTTAATATCAACAATCTCTAGTTTTTTTATCTTTTAATTTATTTATTTATTATATTAATTTCATCATATATAAAATAATAACATTAAAAAATTTAAATTCAGTCTTTAATTAGAATCTAAAATTCAATAGAAAAATGTTTAATTATGAAGAATTTCTTTATAAAATTGTTTATGATTGTTATCTATGCATAATCTTATTTTTCAATCTTTATTATGATTTTAGTATATAACTTTTGGTGTGATCATAAAATGTTTACTAACATAGTTATTTAATCTTGAGTATAAATACTAACATGTCTATAATATAGTTATATAATTTTGAGTATAAATATTAAGATTATTAGTATACTTATTAGCAAAATATCTATTAACACACAATCTTTTCTAATCTTGAATATGAGATATTACATTATTACTACAATAAGTCTTAAGTTTGTTAACTAATCATAGTTTACTAGTTTATTTTAGATGTTTCTTTTGAATGAAGAAACATAATTAGTGTACTACTACTTTAAATTTATGTTTTGTTCTTTTGTCGCATGCATTGGATCCATTGTTACTCTTCTCGTATCTGTCACATGTCACTCAAAGATTCATAGATTTTGAAAATTGGTTGTTACCATTGTACCATAAAACATCTCATCCCCCTTTGTTACAACCTATCATCTTTGCATGCTCTATCTTCTTTCTCTACATTTAAGTTTCGTGCAACCACTCGATCTTCTTTGTCTTTCAAGGTATGCTTGAGTAGTTTTTCTCTATTTTCTTTATTGTTTTCATGTTTTTTATTCCCTCTGTCTATTCTTCATTTTTTTCGTCTTTTTGTTTTAGTTGTCATTTTGTTTTATCAACCATAATGAATTATTACACATTTATCTTTGGAGTAAGTTAGGAAACATATGTATGTATTCTTATGAAAAAGGTAAGGGTTTCAGAAATATCCAATCCTATTATAATACTACGATGGAGATAATTGTATTGGTTAAATTATGTGTTCCAAAATACTCATTTGTAGATATATAAGAGAATGATCTTTTTTGTTTCTTGTTTTTGTTAGGTTGAGATTGCAATTTCCTGCGACCTTGTTGAAAATCTTACCACCATGTCGATAAATGACTATAAATTATTTTATGAAATCGAAGTACAATAAATATATCCCAAAACTACACATTTGTCGAGAGTTCACCCTTGCTGTCAAAATTTAAAATTCTTTCTTTTTTTTTATAAAATTTAAAATTATTTAGTTTTAATCCAATGATTTTCTTAAAATTATAAATTTTCAATTTTTAACTTCTTTTATGGAAACAAAATTTTATTATAAAATATTTTAAATTTGTATACATAAAAAAAGTAAAATATCCTTCTTATATTATGTCCCGACTACAAGAGTATCACACTCGTGTAAATGATTTTGGAGATTTATTTGGAGTTGAATCAACATTAATTACCCCAGTGAATTGCATTGTTATTCTAGCTTAGATAGGAAATATTATGTTAGTAGTTTCATTTTCATAAAGTTACAAGCAAATGTCTTAAACTTTATTTTTTATTTTCTTAAATTTATGTATTGACCAAGGTAATAAATTAGATATACCATATAATATTTTAATATTAGTTTAAGTTATTTTTCTTTAATGAAGGACAATATTTAATGTTGTATGTTTTTAATGTAATTCTAAGTTATAATAATTCAGTTTTTTTTAATTTAAGAAAATTATATATTCATATCATTATAATATTTCTCTGTTATCATAATTAATTTTTCTTTTCTATATTAATTATATGAAGAATATAATTAAAAAAATTATTATCTTAAAATTTAAAAGATGAAAAAAAACATTTTTTATTAAGAAGTGACAGATAAAAAGAAACGAAGTATAAAAAATTATCTGTAAAAGTAAAATATTTCTATAAATGGATTTACTGCCATTAATTACATATTTTTTTATGTTAAACCATCAAGATAAATATACACAAAACACATTGCAGCCATTGGAAATGAAAATCAACTGCTTCCAACTTGGTTAGTTTACATTTGTAATAAAGGAACAGTGAAATGTTTAGATTACACACTGTTAATGGAAGATTTCTTCAATGATTTGAAGGTAAAAGTTGTTTGTGGTAAGGTTAGGTGAAAGGGACGGCGAGAGAAGCAGAGCGCCAACCATTGCAGATAAGCACATCTCCACCAAACCCAATGGCACGTGTCATTCACCTGATTTTCGATATTAGAAAATCGTTCTCATTTCAGACCACAACACACGCACTCTTTTGTGAAGCCATAGGATTGGGAAGGCAAACTTGAATTTAGTTGAAGAAGGAGATGGCTGCAACTTCTTCCTTGTGTTCATCAACCTTCCAATCCCAAATCAACGGTCTCTACCTTCACAAAGCCTCTCTTTTTCATCCTCGTTCCCAAACTTTCTCCAGGTATTCCTATTCTTACGTCCACTGGGCTTCATACTCCTAAAGGAAACACCCAGAGGATGAATTTCTCGTGAATTTCACTCCTGTGTTCTGAATTGACAATCATATCAAATCCACTCTCTGGGGCCCCTTTTTGTGATTCTGGGTGTTTGTGGACATAATGGGGCAATACCGTTTGTTCAAATTTAAAGAAAAGAACGACCTTTGGGTAGATTGTAGTCGGATAATTTAAAAGTTAAATGATTTACTTCATGACATCATTATGCATTGTCTTCTGGTTTGAATTCATGTTATTTTTCATCTGGGAGGATTGTGACAACTTGTTATGCTGTTTTTGAACCTGGATGGTTCTGTTTATTTCTACCCCTTTTTGCCAGATTTGATAATTTCTTCGTGAGGTTTGGGAATCTCTTCCTAGGCTAAAAATTGGTAGCTTCTGAGCTTCATTTGTGAGCCAGCATTTCCATGTATTTATTTGTGACCTTGTGTTCATGTGGAATTCTAAAACAACTTTCCTGTGATCGGTACATATTTATGCAGATTGCTGTGCATCTATACTTTGTTAGATATGGTTTGGGTTTTGGGATGTTTAATGTCCCTTTTTAACTTTCTACTTTGTGAATCCAGGAGGAAAATTTCAACCATTGTGAAGGCTTCATCTCGTGTTGACAAGTTTTCAAAAAGCGATATCATTGTTTCTCCATCCATTCTTTCTGCTAACTTTTCAAAATTGGGAGAGCAGGTTTTGTAACATACTTTACATTCTGTTATCGGTATTTCAGTTTCCAATGTTTTGTTTTGCCACTACTCAAACATAGAAAGGTCTTTGGTCCAAAGTGTTTACAATGTACTATATTTCATAATCATTTTATCAAGTTTTCTAATTGCCAGTGAACCCGTCCTTTTGTTTTCTAGGAACTAATCATGAATGTTGGAGTTCGTGTGTTATCTTGTCTAGGTGAAAGCAGTGGAGTTGGCTGGTTGTGATTGGATTCATGTTGATGTAATGGATGGTCGCTTTGTTCCAAATATTACAATTGGACCTCTTGTGGTTGATGCATTGCGCCCTGTGACAGATCTTCCTTTGGATGTGCACCTGGTATTCATCTAATCGTCTATATATGCATACAAATTTAAGCTGATACTGAATCTAAGTACTTTTCTTACTTCTTTTGAAATACTTTAGATGATTGTGGAGCCTGAACAAAGGGTGCCAGATTTTATCAAGGCAGGTGCTGATATTGTCAGTGTTCATTGTGAGCAATCTTCCACCATCCATTTGCACCGTACAGTTAATCAAGTAAGATTTCCACCTGAACTGTCAAATTCTTGAACAACGTTGTTCCAACTGAAACTTGATAAGGGAACCAACTTTGATCAATTGTAAATAAAATAAAAAATTATTAAAGGAGCTGAACATATGCAGTTTCAGATTTTTGTTGTCGAGGACACAGTACTAGTCACATGATGCTAGGAAAATGTATGAGATTTAAGTAGCAGTAAAGGAATGTCTTGGTTACTTATATTATTAAGGATATCTGTAGACTATACTTCACGATGTGGATAGGGCATTAACAAGGCAGTACGAAGGCGGGATAAAGAAATGACCATAGCAATTTCTCGTGCTATTTAAGACATCAATTTGTCTGTCCAAATTGTTATATTGAAATTGGTGTACTTTTTCATGAAGCATTTGAGCATGGGAGTGTTTATAACCATTTGAAGAGCAGAAAGCCAAATGTTATATCAAGGAAATTCTTAAACCAGGTTGACCTTAGAATGAATTTAGCATTCTTGAGACCTGTGATACTAATTGGTTGGTTTGCTTGGATTCTCATGTCTCTTTTATCCTTTTTCTTGTTGGTTTGGGTTCATATTCACTTGTTATTTAGGTTATGGTAAAATGCAGTAGAAGGCATTGGTCTCTATCTAATTGCCCAGTGCTATATGAAGTTGCGTCCTTCTTATTCCTAATGTGGAATGGTTTGCCTCTTCAAATCAAGTGCCTAAATAAATAAATAGAGTTTGGAAGCCTTATACCATCTCAGATGTTTTCCTTTGTCTGAATCTATGTTTGCACCATGGTGTGAAATATAAGGCCTTACTTTTGAGTATATCCGTTTCAGGGTTGGTTTCTTTCTTTCAGAACCACAAATTGTTATATGCAATTGTGTTAAAAGCTGTCTAGGGAACTGGACAGTTGAAATTAATCCTTGGAAACATGGGAATTTTTCCATTCTTGCTTTAATTTTTCTGCTTAATATTCCTGACTTCATTCTCCTGATTTAGGTAAAAAGTCTGGGAGCTAAAGCTGGAGTTGTCTTAAACCCTGCAACTCCCTTAAGCGCAATAGAATATATCCTTGATGGTGAGCCATTTTTACTGTTTCTTTTTTTTATCATACAATGATAGTATTAGTCGTCCTATTTAATATATGTGACTTGGGTTCCCAGTATTCTTGATGTGGCTTTCTAAGATTTAACCATGGACCAATACCAGCCTAATCTGCATTGAGTTTAGAATAGAAGGTTAGGAAAGCTGTTAGTTAACTGGGAGTTCTGTTTCTTAACTGCATTATTTTTTTAGAAGGGTGCAATCTGAGCTTTGTGAAACTGTTTCTGTGTTTTGACAATACTTGTAACAGAAAGTTTTAATTTATAAACAGAAGACAAAGATTTAGTCAGCAGCTTTAATAGCAGTGTTAGACATATTAGTCCTATGCTTAAGGTTTTGCAGTTTACTCTCAAATCTCAATTCACACATATTATTCTAGTTTTTGGGTGAATCACACTTGACTTTTCTGTTGTTATTTAGAGCAAGTCTTTGTTTTCTTTTCTTTTCTTTATTTCATTTTGGGTCCACTGAATATTCCATGAAAGTCAACCAATTTGAAAGATCAAGAACTAAGTTTTTTTGCTCAATCATTAAGTAGTTTAAACTTTCACTCTGCTAGTAATAGTATAGTTCTATTTCATGTTCTGCACATTTTTGTAATTAGCTTCTTGTTTTAAAGCTATAGTTCAAATAAATTAACAAATTAGAGGAGTACAGTTATTTTTCTTGATCTTTATTCACAACATATTGAGATCTATTAAATTACATGCATACAAAATGTTTTAGTAGTTAAAAATGAAAAGCTCTTAATCTTGTTATGGTGTTGGCAGTGGTTGATTTGGTCTTAATCATGTCTGTAAACCCTGGCTTTGGGGGCCAGAGTTTTATTGAGAGTCAAGTAAAGAAAATTTCCGATTTGAGAAGATTGTGTGCTGAGAAGGTATGGTGTTGTATTTGTATTTCTGTGTACTATTTTTTGTTTTCCCCCTACTGTTATGTCATACATAATCCCTATCTGTGTTCTCTCTCTTTCTGTTCAGGGAGTAAATCCATGGATAGAAGTAGATGGTGGAGTTGGACCAGCAAACGCTTACAAGGTATCGTATACATAATCATTTTGTCTTCCACCCGTTTATAATTTAGAATGATCTGGTCACAAGTCTTCTTCTACGTGGTGAACATAATACTGATTTTGCTCAATGAACTAACTCATCATAAAATAATGGGAGACAGTTGATGTGACATGTGTATCTAATCAATCTGTTCACGCAGTTCAAGTTTATATGCATACTTCTTTTGGTGAATGCACTTCAGCTTTATATATACCTCTGTATTTTGGCTAAGTGCTCTATTTTTGGACGGAATAAAGAATTGAAAATAAATAATGATGAGGAAGTTCATTCGTGTTTGTTCATTGGATTAGAATGCTTTCAACAAGGCATAGTAATAAGATTGATACATTTGAGTTGTAAGATCCAATTTTTAGTATAATCTTGTTTGGCAGGTGATTGAGGCTGGAGCCAATGCACTGGTTGCTGGTTCTGCTGTATTTGGAGCTAAAGATTATGCTGAAGGTACCCAAAATATTTTTTATGTGAGTTGACATATCCTGCAACGAGTGTAAATTCATTGTGATTTTAATTATTCTCCCGGCTTCAACTCCCTTGTAGCTATAAGAGGAATCAAAACCAGCAAAAGACCTGAAGCAGTTGCTGTGTGAATGTGTACAATATTCTACGCTCCAATGTAAGCTGCATTTTCGCAACAAAGAGGTCTCTCCATTAAAGTTTCACATTAATTTTCTGATTGGATGGTTGAATACAAACTAAATTGACTGCCAATATGAGAAATAATCAAAGTAAAATAATGGCAGACATTGCTTACGACTATGAGCCAGTTTCCACGTGAAAAATATTGTAAAATAATGTTATACTTCTGACTCAATTATCACATGTATCTGACTGATAATTATGTAATACTGCTTTCAAACGCTCAGCTGAAACACAAAATGATCTCATTTTAACTGTCATTCTCACTCCTGGTTTTGCTCTGTTTGAACCTGGCAGACATTGTTCATGAGTTGGCGGCCTATAGGGCACTATTATGTTGCCTGGCTTGCTGTCACCACTGGCAATTGATTTTCTCTGGAATTAACTATAGGAAATCAGTCAAGGCTGCTGCTGTGATGCGTACTTTGTGTATACTCTTATAGGGACAAGTTTAATTCAAGTTAAAGCCCTATACACTGTAGTCTATATAAGCTTGTAACCTGTCAGTTCTATTCCCCATATTGTAAAGCAGTTTTGCTTTCTTTGAATACAAGTATTGAGAAAACCAGCTAAATAAATGTTTCTTTTGTCAGTTGCTCTTTCTATTATCCTAGTCAGGATACAAAATGTGTCCATACACGCATAGATAGAAAGGACCCCTTGAAAAAGGTATAATGATAAAATAACTTTAGATTCTAATTAGAGAGCGTGTATACAAATTTTCATACATTTGATCTTACCGCTATGCTGCCAAATTCTTAAGCTAACAATTGACTATCCATTGGCCTACATCCAAGGTTAATCGTATGTTTATATCAATGGCTATTACATATACTACTTAATAGTCTTTCTGGCAACCATAAAACTGGGGTCCCGTGCTAAAATATCTACGAACCTAATTGTTGGAGACAATGTACAGAGATAGGTGCCTACAATTCTTGACCGATAGCCATGTTGCTTTAAGAAAATGGTGGCCTAGCTGGCCTGATGGTGACTTTGAAAAAAGCCACTTAAAGAACAATATCAAGAAAGTGGCACGACAAATTCATACGCCAGCAAAATCAATCTCATTGTACAATGAATTAATGTGATTAGAAAAATGTAACGTGTTTACGAAAGAAAGAAGAGAATCATTCATTCACATACCAAAGCTTACATTTTCTCATTTTTTTTCTCCCAAAACATTTGCTATTGGGCATTGGCTTTCATACCAAATAGTCTTATTAATAATTACATCAGAGAATACTACAAAAAAGGCAAAGTCAACTGTACAAAACTTAATGCAATTTATAAAAACAAATAATACAACTTATACATTTTCCCATCGAGATAATCTCAGAATGCCCAAGGAACGAGTTACACATTCTGTCTGCAGACAGGACAGGAATCATTCTTTACAAGCCATTTGTCCACACATATCAAGTGAAATGTATGGTGACAGCGAGGTAAGCTTCTTGCAATTTCGCCTACTTCAATATCCTGTAAATTTCCTTTCTAGTTATTGACACCATTACATTAACATTTTCATAAAAAAAAATCAAATGTGGAATCAATTTAATACCTACCTACTGGTGGTTTATTTGTTAGTATTTTCAGAGCCTCCTTATCAATATTCTTTGTTCTTTTAAATTGTTTTCACACAATTAGGACATTCACATATCTTAAAAAATAATAATCACCTGCAAACATATTGTACAACAAGTATTTTCTGCCTTCGTATCCTTTGAGATCATGTGGTGCGGTAATCTTTTCAGTGAATCTCCTGACAATCCTCTGGGTGCCACTAAGCCATTAACATCATGAATCTCATCATAGCCTGCATTAGCAATGCCAACCTGCTCAAACTAAAACGAATGGTCATACGTCAAAAACTGGTCACTATCCAACAGACTGCGAGATAAGATAGTCCAAGTACAGAATTTATAATGGACTTCTTAACGATAAAGTACTAAACAATCAACTCAGCGAAGATTTACACATGTTCATACTAGTTATATGTAAATAAGCTTTGATAACTATGCTTGTGTATAAGAAAATCAAAGTGGTCTACATATGGGTTACAAAAATCAGCAAGAGCGTAACAAAATCATTTGGAGAGATTTACGATCGTTAATATACAAAAGCAGTTGAAAGCAGGCATAAAATTTCAAGTTGCGTAGTTAAAAAACATTAAAAATTAAATAAAATCATGTGCATATACAGCTCCAATGACAATGATATTACTATATTTCGGTTGGTTACGGATCATTTAGTTATAGTCTTATAGATGAACCTATAATTAATTGGCGTGGCAAATAATCTCTCTACTACTATATAAAGCGCATATAATTATCATGCAAACAACTTTTACAATACCATAATTTCATTTCTTTCTCTCAAATTCTCTCCTCAGTACCGTAATTTTACATCAACGGGGCGTCATAAATAGTAGGCAAAGTTCACAGTGCACCGACACTCCTCAAGTGCCCAAGTGCAACCTTAAACAGCACTGCATTAAAACGGCCTCTGTTCATAGCTATCAGAATCTTTGAATTCAAGATCCAAATCTTGTTCATGTGTCTACAGATTTTGATTACTGGGCATTATAGAATTTGCACTCTGTATTGAGCGGGAAGTTCTTGACGTCCAACTATGGACAGAAAATCCAACAAGGTCTCGAGTTATAGCTTTTGATTGCAAATTTGGGATGAAGATACTAGATATTACACAATCCAGAGACAATTGTTGATTGAGGAATTCCTTGTCCTACCTAGAATTTTCCCCCATCCAACTTGGCTTAATTTTCAGATAAATAAAATAGAAAATCCTTCAAAGGATTTTGGATTAACCATGGTACCATATCCTGATTTGATTAATGTAACTTTTATGGATGATTTCCTTTACGAAAACAAAATCTCAGCAGTCAAATCTTTGTTTTTGCCTTACTACGTCCTACATATGTTTAGTAAATTATCAAATATATCTGCAGATCACTGTACTCTGATTTGCATTCTAAATGTTTAGAAGGCTTCTTTTACAAAGTGAATAGTTTGATTGTCCTTCTTTTTTAACTTCAATAGTCAGATTTCAATTGTTAAATAGGTTACATGAATTTGGCAGAAGCGGATCAAACTGAAAGAAATCAATTATATTTGGATTGAATGAAAAAAAGGTTCATCTCTAATGCTCATAATACTAGCCAAGAGGAGAAAAAAAAAACTGTCATTTTTCCTGCTTCCATATGGCAAAGGAAAAATATCTAAACACAAGTGCCATTACTCACAAGCCTTACAAGATTAAGGTTATCTCAAATTGGCCATACCCAACAGCTCTCTGTATTGCCAATTCAAACATTGGGTAACGCACCAAGAATATTATATCAATCCACGGACATATACAACTATTGCTTTCAAAAGGTAAATGTGGTGCGAAAGGTAAAGGACAATTACCTGCAAATTGTAGGCAGTTAAAATGGCAGGTGTAAGGGATTCCTCAACAAGCCTCCCCCGAACAAGTTCCTCTATGAAATCTGCCTGGATTTAAATGTTAAAACATTGGTTTAAAACTACGAATTAAGACTGCCACGCATAAGGGCTAAATTGCTCTTAAAATGCTACTTAATGAACAGGCTACCACAAGTAAGTGCAAGGCATAAAACTTAAAGAAGGGTAACCATTTTGTGACTCATAATTTTGAAAGTTACAAATCATTTTACTCGGAGACCAAGGAAAATCAACAATAAAATGACTACCAACCATAGATGATGCTCCCCGTGAGCCAGTTTGCTCCATACACCAGTATGCACGGGAAGCTTCCAACACCTCCACTGAGAGTATAGACCCGGCAATGGCACCCAATGAAACTCCCCGGAGAAGACCACTCCTTGTAGCCTTAGCTGCTAAAGCTCCAGCTATAGCTCCTGTCATGGCACCAGCTGCAACCATAAAACACAACATGAAACCAATATAATCAGACCTCACAGCTAGCAACACTAAAATAGTGATTACTGGCGAGGAAAACATTCTCCACTCAGAATAGTTTCTACCCTTATAAACAATACCACCTTCACCAACCATAAATTTCATTACCACCAATTCAGATCATAAGAAGGGAAAAAAACTTAAATACACATACTTACGTGCTTTCAGTATTTTTTTTAACCTGATTAGAGTTTCACCTAACAAAAACTATGTTGACCTTTGATGTAAGCAGATATCATATTGATTATTGAATAAAACCCCAATTGCAATAGGAAAGCATCACTAATAACACCCAAGTATCACCATCCAAGTTTTGCCACATAAAAAATGCAACATAAATTTGATTTGTGCATGGTACAATTTAATCTTCTATTTCTATTTCTACTTAACAAGAAGCCTCGAGAATTACACCTTAATAGTCAAAAGCAAATGTAAAAAAGACTCCAACTTTAGAGCACGAAAATCATTTTATTGACGCCCACTAATCAAAACAAAGCAATGATACATCCCTGAAGGAAACAAAATGAAAAAGGCATAAATTACCAATGGCAAAACACACGGTGAGGGCCCCAGAAATGGTGCACACTATGAATTTGGAGAGAGAGCGAAATCCCCAAGGTCCCTGGATTATTTCAGTTTCCATAGTGCCCAACCCAACCCAAACTGGGAATCTGATTATATGTCAGAGGGTTGCAAACTGCAAGGCCATGGCTGCTTCTTCTTGTTGTGTATTGGTGATAAGATGATGTGATGATAATGATGATGATGATAATGATTATGGAATTTGAAAGGATGGGAAACAAAAAATGAATTGAAAAGTGAGGTAAGGTCAATTGAAAGAAAGTGCTGAAGATGATGGAATTGGAGGGTATGATAGGGCTTGGTAAGGTCAAAGAAAAATAGTATTACTAAGAAAAGAAATAATAATAGTGCTGATACTTTGTTATATGATTGGTATTATTATTATAGTATATTATAGAATGATGGAGAAGGTAGAAGGTCATGAGTTTTGCATGGGAGAGAGAAAGTGTGGTTGGTGCCAACCAAAGATTGTATTTATTTGGTAATTAATGCTATAATTAATGATAATCCCCTCATCTTCCCTTATCACATAATGCTTTGCTTCTGGGATCTACGGCTTCTACATCACCCAACCCTAACCAATCATGAACTTCCGCATATCAGATCCAATGCCCTTACTCCTATTTTCATTTAATATTTAATTAATTAATATATATTATGATGTAAAAGTAAAAAACCATTAAAATAAAAAAAATGTATAAATATTTCTTTTAAATTAACAAAATTTATTATGTTTCTTATTATTTCCGAAACAATCTTAAACAATATTAAAAAGTGACCAATAGAGTGTATACTGTATCATTCTCTGCACCAATCGCCAGAATTTGTAGCCGCAGGAGTATTTGCGCAACTAACTCCGTTTATAATTATTTCCCTTTCCGTTTTGTTTTGTTTGACTTTTGTTAAAAAATTGTTACAATTAACATCTTTTTATTTTAATTATTTATAAATAAAAAAATAATATAAATTTTAAATAAAATTAAAAATACTTACTTGTATATTAAAAAAAGTTATGAATTGAAGAAAGTTAATGCGTATAAATAATTTTCTTTAATTTTAAACTATTAATGTACGCGAGATTCACATCAAAATAAAGGTTTTATTTTAGGTAACTCTTATAAACAATAATTATTTTATTGGAAATATTTTCTCTTTATATTTAAGTTATAAATATATATATATATATATATATATATATATATATATATATATATATATATATATATGTGTGTGTGTGTGCAGTAAAATAATATATTTTTTATTTATAAGTAACTATTGTAAGCAACTTTTATTGAATATATGCAGCTTCACTTGAATTTTATTATAATGCGTATTTTAAAAAATGTTAATGATTTTTGTAATTTCAATTTTATTTTTCTTACCTATTCCCATTCAATATTATGAATTTTGTTGTGTTTTGTATTAATAAATGCTAAAAAAAATTAAAATAGTTAATGATAAAGGTTAATTTAGTATATTGGTAATATTCTTAAAATTTAATTAAATTCATTATTTTATTACACTATATGATTATGTTAGAAGTATCTTATATAAAGAGAAAATACATATTTATTCTATTATTTTGTGTATTGTTGATAATTAATGAATATGAGAGGTAAGTGATATATTTATCTCAAAATAATTGAGTTTGGTGACCCCAACTAACGTCATAGATTTAATATTATGATTAAAAAATAAAAATAATTAATAATCTTTTAAAAGTCAATCATAAATAAAAATAGTGATAGTTGAATTTATATTGTTAACAAAAATTATCCTGTATACAGTATCCAGAGTTTTACAGCAGTATAACTCTAATCAAGGTAGTTGATATAATGTTTATGAAATCTTAGGTTTATTTTTTTTTTCTTCAACTCCATTTATTATCACTCATTAACTATTTTGCCCCTTGAAGATAAAATTCACTTTCTTTATTCTTCTAAATAAACATTTCATCCATTAATAAATCCGATCCAACTTAGCATTCATAATAAATAATAGTTTTAAATTAAGAATTATCTTATAAAAAATATTCATACTAAACATATTTTTCATAATACTATTTCTAATTATTAATAATTTCTTTAACAAAATTAAAATCCAATTTAGAACAAAACATAGAAAATAATCAGGGACGAAAAATAAACTATTTGTAGTATTATCTAAACTATTCGTAGTATTATCTAAGCTCGTTTTGATTTTTTGATGAAAATATTGTACTAATTGGGCATTAATTAGGTATTAGTATGAGTATAGATAATATTTAATTATTTAAATTATGTATAAAGATAGGATATATATTCATGCTATGACAATAATAATTTATATTTAAATTATTAAAATATTTGTAATTTAGTACATAACTTTAAAAGTTAACTTTTTTTAATCCGTAATTTCATAATTTAATTTAAATCACACATTTCATAATTTTTATTTTTTTTATAATTATTTTACTTTTATCCAATTGTTATTTAATACACTTATTACATATTTATATTATTATATTTTTTTTAATATTTGATTGACATTAAAGAAAAATAATATGTGTATATTTTTAACATTAAATACTTGATAATATTATATCTTTTTATTATGTTTTTATTTTTTATAAGATAATTATTATTTAAAATAATAAAATAGTGGATCCAAATGTACTGCATCGAGACAATGATAAAACAATAAAATATTTTCATATGTTAGATATAGAATAAAGACTAGGATGTATGTTTACTTTTAAAATTTTTAAAGATGAAATAATCAAACTCGCATTCACATCATTTTTTAAAGTGATAGATTAAAATAAATAAAAAATTCATATTTTAATATTTATAAATGTAAAAGGTTAAGAATTTAAATTTTCATTTTCTCCACCGTAAAAATATTATCTTACAAAAATATATTTTGAAGTCCTAAAACTTGTATCCAACTCTTATTTTAATAATAAAGGATATAATAAAAAATAATTTAATATTATTAAAATAATAAGAGCAAGAGTTGTAAGGTTAAATTAAAGAAAAGAAGGGGTGGAAAAGTGTTTTAATATAAATGAATTTAATTTCATATAGATGCAAAAATTGGTTTACCTAAATGTTAATGTTGATGTTACACGGGTAGATAGTTATAATCACATTCTCAATGTGGTCAAATAATCTGTTGTAACATTTGCAGTTAGCTACACTATAAAAGGAGGACTAATTAATGTCATGAGACCTTTTGGGTTCAAATAATAATAAGTATGAAAACTCTATTTAAAAAATAATTAATATATCTTAAAATGACAATTAATCGGAGATAAATAAATATTTTATAAGGAATAATTCCAAACTCTTCTATCAATTTGCATGATAAGTATCATATTTTCTTATAATTTCAAATATAGAGTCTGTTTTACTTTTTGAAATAACATTGTGAAGATTTGCATGAAGCCACAGTGTATTTTTTATAAAAGGACACCAGATATATAGATCGATAAATTATGAGAATATTTGGAATACTAAATCTTAAAATAAATGTAATTTGTAAAATTAAGGGATGTGTGGAATAGTCGTAACATTTAAATTGTTTTTAGGATTAAAACAATCAATAGGTGGATGGATAGTTGTAAAATATATATTATTTTAATAATTAAGTATAATCCAAAACATTTTTTATTTGGATAAGTTTATTGAAAATTCATTCACCGTAATTAATTTTGTTGTATAAAAAATATCTTAATTTATGCAAATCTATTAAGAAATAATCATAAATTACAAGCTCTTAAATGCAAAAAAATAAGCACTACCTTTTTTAGAAAGGGAACATTCTATAAATTTCAGTCGAAAATACAACCTATCTTGTCTTTCTCTCTAAGATTTCAGCTATCCCAATTCCCAAACATGCTCTAAGTTGAGTACTTAGGATAATAGTTAATTTAAAAAAATAAAAAATAAGTTTTTTTTTCTTTCATTATAACTTATAATTACTTTTCAGCAACTTTTTCCCTTTTCTAACTTCACATATACTTTCTTATATAAAAATTGATTTCATATGGAAACAATATTAACTATATCTTTGATTCTTTCTAACAAACTAGTTTAAACAAAAATAATTATGATCACAACAATAATCACTTATACATATAATCAATTTTTTAAATAATCTAGTTTTACAACAGTTCTAAGCACACCCTAATTTAGTTTTAGCATTTATAGAAATAATAATAATTCCCTTTTAAGAAAATATTTTTCTTGTCCGTGAGAAAACATTCCTCCTCACATCATATCTTCGTGTTTTTAGTGATTAAGTAAACTTCTGTAACCAATGTTGTAACCAATGTTTGTAATTAATGAGATGATTCTATGAAGATGGTGACATTTGTAAATTTTGTTGACTTTTTAATAGTTAATCAAACAAAGTGATAAATGGTCATAGAAACATATGTTAGGCATGGTCTTGTCAACATCATGTAAGTAGTTGATTGGTGGGTGAGTTTTTTTTATTTATTTCGCTTTAATTTTGTACAACAGCTTATCATCTTTTTTATAATCACTACATGGTCAACAAATTAATATAAATTGAGTAGGTTTTTTATTCCTTTAAGTATTTGATTTTATTTCCTTTTTATATTTTACATTTATAGATTTAAAGATGTAGGTGAGATGTAAGTTTATGTTTATTAATTTATATTTTTACTAATGTGATCTATTTATAGATCAGACTTCTTAAAAGCAAGTTAGAATTTTTTTAGGTAAAATCAATCATTGAAAAATATAGGAATTGAGATAAATCATCCAGTTGCATATATGACAGAAATATATTACACATTGATAACTTCTTAACCATCTCAAATTAAATTTCTTTTATTACTATTATATACTTGATATTATTAATCACTTATTTTTAATATACTTTTTATCTCTATTTCTAAATTAAATTTCTATCATTTGAAAACACCATCACTTAAAAGTAAAATAAAAGATGGCTTGGGGAAATAAGAAGAAGAAGATGAAAGACTTGGTTTAGAAGGCGTTGATGATTTGTTGAGGTTCCATGTTGATCAAAGGCAGTGTTTCTGCAAACGGCAAAAGAGTTGTTCAAGAGCACTTGTTGTTGCTATTACAGAACTGCAACAGTGTAAATTCCCTCATTCAAATTCACACTCAAATACTTCTTAATGGTCTCTCTCACAAGAACATCCTCATCGCCAAGCTTCTCTCCTTCTATATTGCCTCTGGCCATCTCCGACATGCCCACCACCTTTTCGCCAAAATGGACAACCCAACAACCACCGTTTGGAACCACGTCATCAGAGGCTACGCCCGCAGCCACATGCCTTGGAAATCGATCCAATGCTACGCCCACATGCTGTCTGCTGAGGCTCTGCCTGATGGGTTCACGTACTCGTCTCTCCTGAGTGCATGTGCGCGAGGTGGGTTGGAAAAAGAAGGGGAACAGCTTCATGCCACGGTTTTGGTAAAAGGGTATTGCTCCAATGTCTTTGTGGACACAAGTTTGATCAATTTCTATGCGAGGCGTGATGGCGTTCAGCGGGCGCGCCATGTGTTTGATGATATGGCGGAGAGAAGTGTTGTTAGCTGGAATTCTATACTTGCTGGGTATGTCAGGTGTGGCGATTTTGATGGGGCTATGAGGGTTTTTGACGCGATGCCGTGTAGGAATGTTGTGTCTTGGACCACCATGGTTGCTGGGTGTGCTCAGAATGGGAAGTGCAGACAGGCTTTGTTGTTGTTTGGTGAGATGAGGAGGGCAGGTGTGGAATTGGATCAGGTGGCATTGGTGGCGGCTTTGTCTGCGTGTGCTGAATTAGGGGATCTGAAGTTGGGAAGATGGATCCATTGGTATGTTCAACAGCGGTTTGTTGCCAGGAACCAGCAACCCTCAGTGCGCTTGAGAAATGCTCTCATACATATGTATG
>Ga0099825_1000986_pt1 | contig 34431 bp, 16 predicted proteins | sample SiratroredBW_FD_76838 | JGI IMG/M metagenome (GOLD analysis project Ga0099825, IMG submission 76838) | Root nodule microbial communities of legume samples collected from California, USA - Siratro red BW | ecosystem: Host-associated > Plants > Roots > Nodule | place: USA: California | collected...
ATAATAATAATAATAATAATAATAGAGAATAAGTACTCACGTGTCACATGTGCTCCTCAAGCATACTTGAATCAAATGATAATTGGTTTCCACTAACTACATCTGCTTTCATTAAGCCTTGACTCGAATGCAAAAGAACACAATCGACCATATGGCTGGCAAAGACATAGTGCAACTAATCTAGGAGCTAGCCTTTGAAAAACTGCATTAGACATCTCAAACTCTAAAAGTATAACTTATCCCGTCAAAATGTCAAAAATTAAATCACTCTACACCCATTCAAAGGCTAACACTAGGAAGTTATGAAGGCATGCAACGGATACTAAAAATAAAATTCAGGAATAGAAGGTTACTGCTTTGTAATCTGCAATGGAAGATATATGTTACTTTTATAATTAGAAACATAAACAACTTCTTTAATGAGCTCGCAGGTGTAGTAGTCTTTCCTCACCTTGGTAGCTTGTTGGCGAAACCTCTTCGATAAAGAATCCCCGACCTTTTCCATCCTTAAATTGTCGCAAACCTGCACTATACCTATAAAACAAACAACCATTTTTAGGCAACTCTATATCACTCAAGTGAAATGAACTTTAACCATTTTGGCAGACAAAGATTGTCCATGATGAATCGGCAATAACAAAAGTAGAAGAAAGAATCCAATCTAAGGAATTTGGGTGACTTTTGCTGGAAGATCAACATATTTGTATGCAAGGCACCATAAAAAGAACCACGGGCCATGCACGAGACATGTCGACAAAACAGCTCATATATGTTAATTCAGACAGCTCAGAAGTTTTTGTTGCATTAAAAATTGTTCTAGTACCAGAAAAAAAAAAAAAACAGATACCCTACCTAAAGGTTTACCATATCCTTTTAGGACAACGTACAATATGATCACCTGTCAGGAGCAACATGCACAAGTTCTCAGAAATAATCTCATCCTTCGATAATAAAGTCCCACTCTCATACTTAAAACGTTTCATTTAATAGCGCTCCATGAAACAACTGAATCCACATTGCCGCTGCTTCAAGCTCTTAACTATACAATACTTGCACTTAATAATTGAAAGGAATAATTCCAAATAGGAAAAAAAAAAAGGAATTCTGAAGCTAAAAGTGACCTCACCTTTAACTGATCATTGTGATTTGAAGTGCTACTGAGAATGAATAAGAACACCAGCAATCAACACAAAGAATGAGCATCAAGCACACCATCAGCAGCATCGAATCCAACACAAACACAAGAATGGTAAAAGTGCAGATACTTGTTTTGTTAAAGCTCTCCCTCCCGTTGTCCATGACTCGTGTAGGAATCTACAATTGCCCTACTAACTGGGTCCTGATAAGAAAGTTCCACAAAAAAGTATCACAAGGTCACACTTTATCAAGCAGAAAAATGTAATCAGAAAGAATCTACCGAGGAAGCCAACTCTTAAATTCATCAATTTATCATCCTTCATTCACCACAGATTCAACACAATTTTAATCAAGAAAAGTGAGAATCAGTGAAATAAAATAAAATAAAAAGGCATAGACACTAGCTTGGTTGTTCGAAAGAAGAAGATTGTTGGCCAAGTAAACTTAAAAACACTCAAATGACATTATTAATGTAAAACCATATCATGTATCTTTATCATCCACTTCTTTCCTCACCTAAATTGCCATCACAGCTCTTTTTCTGTTTCTACAATTCAAATAGAGTTGGGGTTAAAAATAAAGTACTAAACGTAGTATGAAAACGGGAAACATAGTAAAGAAGAAGGAACTGTAGGCAAAGAGTATGGAAGAGAATAAATTACCTAAAATGACGACATGTTGGTCTTAAGAAGATTCCCCATATGCCACTTGTATGTCAATCTATTGGAGATTGGAAATTCGGCATTCAATGAGTTGGTGTAGGGTAAATAGAAGCCATGACCATGCTGCACAGAAAATGTGCAACTGCTACAATTCCTAAGATCAGACCCATAAAATTTTGTGAACATTTGGCATCAAAAGAGCATGACTTCGGTATCTCACGAGTAGGACCTTCTAGCTTGGAGTATGAATTCCGCACCAAGCAGGACATATGCGATGGATTAGAATCATGTTTCTGTATCTAAGAAATTGCTTTGCTTGCTACTATAATAAATGGGTACAAAAACACCTAACCAAGCAGAATTAATAGTTATTCCCAATGACAGATTCCAGGGAATATATCCTAAACAGTTAATTAATACCTAGTCCTAGACGACATTGAGCAATATACATATACTAATAAATTTGTCAACAATGCTAACATCTATCACTATCACACTTGCTATCAACAATTCTTCTTGGTTGCATGACCAGTCTTTCGCTTATGACGACTGAAATCAGAAACAAATCTAAATGTTTGCCCACACCCTGGCTCAGCGCACACATAAGGACGAGCACCAGTGTGGACTCGAATGTGCTCAGTGCGTGCCCATGCCCACTTGAAACTCATCTTACACCCTTTCCAAGGGCACTTCAATGGGCGGTCATCTTCATGAACTCGACGATGCTGCACTAGATATTTGTGTGAAAAAAATTTCTTTCCGCATCCTTTCACAGGACAAATGTTTCTCTTATGTTGCAGCAGCTCCTGTTTAGACCCAAAACTCATGGTACAACCCTCGATGTCACACTGATATTCTGATTCCTCATCCTTTGCTTTGGCATGGCCAACTGAAACCTTCGCAGCTGTTGTATTCTTCACCTTTTCCCTTTTGATTCTCTTTTCTTTCAAGTTTCCTTCAGACTCTTTTTCTAGGACTCTCTTCCTAAGTCGTGTGCGAGGTCCACCATCTTCTACCTCTTCCACATGTACTGTTAAGTCTTGGGAGTTACCAGTTTGATTCTTTGCCTGCCGAGCAGCCTTTGATTTCTTCAGTGTGGGAGCACCTTGTTTCACAGGACGGGATGTCTTGGTTCTCAACTGGAGTGGATTAGTTTGTTTCATTTGTTGAAGAATCCGAGATTTAGATTGCTTACTTTGAAGAATTCTTTTGTGCTGCTGATGAAAAATATCCTCCATTTGATCATCTGACTCTATATTGTCCTCGTCCATACCTTTAGCTTGCTTCCTTTTACGAGTTCTATACAGTATATAAAAATTATTTTCTGCCATGTCATCCATAAGATTTTTATCATTGTATTTATTTTGCCCGCTCCTTCGAGTACTTCTTTGGGGCTTCTGAATGTGATCCTTCAACTGGTCATCAGACATTACATCTTCCTCATCGATGAACTTGGCTTGCCTGTTTTTAGGAATCCTTCTTTGATACTTGAAAATACGACCCTCCATTTGGTCATCAGAAATAGTATTCTCTACTGCAAGGTGCTTGTCTTGCCTGCTTCTCAGATTCCTTTGTTGCTGTTTCTGCCTGTGGTGCTGTTCCAGATTATCTTTATTTTTAGCAGAAAGGGATCTTTTTCTGCCTTTAGATATCTTCCCTCTCTGCTTCCAAAAACAAACCTCCCTTTGGTCATCAGAAATCATGTCTTCTTCAGAAATGTACTTATCATACTTGCCTTTAGGAGTCTTTCTGCGCAGCTGAAGAGAACCCGTACCCAATGAATCGTCTGAAATAGCATCTTGCTCATTGCTAAGCTCCCCCCTACTCAACCAATCAGAACCATAGTCCATTGTATCATCTGAAAACACATCACCACCAACAAATTTAGCTCCATTGGTGTTAACCCTCCTCCGATGCTGTATACAAGAATCGTCATCCAGCAAATCATCAGAAACTGCATCATTTTCACTAGATTCTGAATGCTTGCTTATGGGCTTTGTATGATGTGGCAGAGGAGAATAATCCCCTTGTGAAGCAGTATCATCTCTCTCAATATGGCTGGTTCGCTTACTCCCAAGAACCCTCCTTTGATATTTATTGGATTTATCTTCAATAGAATTATCTGAAAGCCAATCTCTCTCAGTAAAACTTTCTTCCCAGGTTCCTCCTTTCTTAGCAGATTTTTTCCATTTCTTACCAGATTTTCGAGTTGAAGTATTGCTTTTGTGGTTACTTTCTGATATCTCAATTTTCTCATCAGGCAATGGCCACCCATGTAAGCTTGTTTCATACTCAACATCTTCAGAATCTCTTTTTGCTAAAAGGGGATGGACTTGATTGGACATCCAAACTTTGCCACACCATTTACCAGCAACTACCTTTTTCTGCTTGTTGGTCCTTCTCTGATAGACCTTGGGCTCTGTAGGCGAGCTTGCTGGAGAGCTTTGACCAAATGCTTTATATATAACAGAATTGTAAGGAATCTGCTTACTGTAAAGTGCTGAACGGCTAAGATTGGCACTATAAAAGAGATTGATTCCCAGCTTTACAGCCCAGTCCCCATTTCCAGGAATAGCTTCCTCACTATCCAGAGCTGATTTAATCCTCACCTCATCTTCCCTGTTGGCTTGCCTGTATACAGTATTCTTCCAAGTATAGGCAATACCCAGTTCCTCTGCAACAAACTTTGCTTCAGCCTCTATCTTTGGATAATCTGTAGAAATAAGAAAAATAAATCATGAAAGATAGGCAAGGAGGGGAAAACCAGTTACAGTATGCTTTAAACACTGTAAAGACAAGCTCAGAAATATGCAAAATATGCTAATAATGACCAAACGTCAATCAGCAGCAATGAATTCAAATACTCTACACCAATTACTATTGATACTAATTATGGCAGATGTTCACTCAAACCTTGAAATAGGAAAAACAGTCCATGTAGAACCATAAACATCAAACTTCATGTGTTTACCTCTTCAAGGATAATGGATCTATCTGACAACTTGAAATTTTCATATTAGTACACTTGAACAGCCTTATCAACAGGGGGTAAAATTCACACATTTCTTACCATGCAACCTAAATTGAAAATTCCAACAAAGACTCTCATGCTTAGTGACCAAGGTGGACTTCAAATAAACTGGGCAGTGTGTTTTTCCAAAGAACGTAGGCTTGAGATAAAAATGCAGCACAAAATGTGTTCCATTTTTAATAAAAAAAAAGGGGGGGATTAGTAAATTATTGAAATATCAGACCTGGATGACATAGGAGCAATATGTGTGCTCCTCCTATTGGGCGAAGTTGCTGCTCTGCTTCTACGGCATGCTCTAAACAGAAGATATGCATTCTAGAAGAGTCTTCATCAGTGTGAGTATCTTGGGAACGGTTCAAGGTGGGATGGGGCACAGCCCTAGTATTTCTAAATGCCACCCCTGAAGTGCTGTCATGATCTTCTGATTTAACAGTGTAGTCAAAAGGAGTCATAATGTGCTCAACTCTTTTATGCATATAATACTCATAATTGTCTATTCGTCTTGAATGAATATCATCTCCTTTATCAAGTCTACTGACTCTAACCATGGGACTAGCATGGGGATCTTGAAAATGTGAAGGCATACTAGACATCTCCTGAGATCCATTAGTGGATGGATGGTTTATTACATTCAATTCATCACCATCACGTGCAATATCTAATCCCCCATGGTCTTCCTCGGACTCGGAAGAATTTCCATATGCTGATGCCAATAATGCAAGAGCCGTATTGCCTTTTTCTCTTCCAGAATTTAAAGCCTCCTCATTATTTTGATCAGCAATCTGTGTATGGTGCTCAACAGATTGAACGGGAACACCATTTGAATCATGTTGGGCATTTTGCTTAGTCCATCCTGCATTGTTGAACAAGATGTGTCACTAGTTATGCCTAAGTCAAGGAAGATTGAAACTAAGAATTTATATACAGAAAACATTTTAGAGAAAGCAAAAGAGATACAAAACGAAAGGCATCTGGCTTCTTAGAAAGGTAAGTTTCTACTTTTCATATGCACACCATAAAGGCTTTGCATATCCATGCACATTTCTTCTCTCTCATTATGTAAAGAATGACAAGCACATGGTAAGACCACTCTGTGATTCAGCATTCAAGAGCCAAATGTATAACTAATCATGCACATTTCTTCTCTCTCGTTATGTAAAGAATGACAAGAACATGGTAAGACCACTCTGTGAAAGACAGTGAGGAAAAAAATCATTATACCCCAAAAAATGCACATAACAAAGCTGGATGGCTCTAGCTCATGCTAATGCAGAAGTTATAATTTGGGTTACCCCTCTACAGCAGGAAGTTATCAGTACAAGCTGTATATGAAGCCTGACTTTCGCATATGTTTCCTGATGGGCATATGACATACAGGAAAAATACCTACAAGAAGGATGTGTATTCATTAATAAATAGTATAGAACCTACCTGTATATGTTCTTGGCTTGGCAATACTTGCATCTTCATGGGTAATTGCAAATTTATTGCTACTTACTCCAGAACCAACAATCCAATCATTAAAGAAACTACAATCAGCTGACATAAGGTACGTAGCTGCTGGTTCTTTAGGCTGTACAATGGCAACACAGGAAAAGCTTAATATTCCACATGTGACACATGAAAATAGTCTCTGATCTGACAACCCATCTCCTTGATCGGTTTCCTTTTCACTGTCTCCTTGCAGTGTTTTTGAACTTGAAGGGTCTATGTTCCCATTCAAACTGAATGGCAAAACCCTGTTCCTTTCACACAACGTAACAAACTTCTCTTTTACAGAATAAAAACTCTTTACTTGATTGATTCCATGATTCCTGTTGAACATAAGGTCATCAGAAATAAAATCTGAGGAATCCATTCTCTCATAATTGTATACATTGAGAGAAAAGTCAGGGTTCACTTTTAGTTGTTGTGATCCAACACGTAATTTTGAGCAAGCAGAAAAGTCAGAAGAGCTACGAGGAAGAAGTACTACAGCAGATCCTTTGCTGAGTGTGTGAAGCAGATCATTGTTCTCTACCACGTCCTGTACAAATAGTTCTTTAATTACAGTTTCTCCTTCACCGTTTCTCTTATATTTAATCCTAGAACTCCGTGGTTCAGCTCTAATGCCTCCAGGGATTCTGTATGAACATTTCAAGAGAATTTACAGGGTGCATATATTATAACAATAAAAACTAATGCTTTTAAAATCAGATTGATCATTGAACCAGTAATGGTCAAATTATTCCATTGTGATTGAATCCAGATCAAACCCACATTAATAAAATAATGGTAATAATACATAAAATAATATTAATGAAACATATAATAGTAAAAAATGAAAAATAAAACATAGTTTTACTGGTTCTTAATATTCAAAGTATATACAGAAGTTCAAATAAATTATACTCCCTCCATTCCAATTTATCAGACCATTTTCAGAAAAATTGTTAGAATGATGCATTAATTATTTATTTCCTAAAACTTGTTAGAAAATGATGCATTAATTGACCTGTTTTTACTAAAAAAATTAATAAATATTTGAAATAAATAACATAAAATTTTTCTGTCCCAAATATGATTTGAGAAAGTACTCACTGAAACCAAAGTCTCATTCAACTACTTTAGCTTTAAATATATAACTTCAGAACAACAATACAAACAATTGACCGATTTATTGTTTTCAACTAATTTAGCTAATTTTTTTAAAAAGCGCAAATTAGACGAAAGAGTCTTATAAATAGGGACGGAGGAGTAATACTTAAGTTGAATTTCAACAATATACATCAATATTTATTAATAATTACAATACCTTTATATTCAGAATAAAAAATAAAAATACCAATATGGTATTATATTAAGCATTGTCATTCGACCATTATAAACTTATTTTTCTTCATATTCGCTTCATGGTTTATTTGAACCATTTCCCGACCAATTCACTGTCTTCCAGTCTAACTGAATGATTTTCAAAACACCAATAAAAACTCATGCCATCAAGATCACTGCATTTGCATGCCAAGAGAAAACCATATCTAATGGTCACTATTATTCACTATCAATACCCTAATCAGATATTATACTTATATGATGCGGATTTTCAACTAGTGGCAGACAGATATATCTTCATCAAGTTAAGAACATTATTAATGATAGCATCTATCTACTATACGTGAAGTCCAGATCATAAAAAATGAATAAACAATTCTGCTAAGGTATTAGCATTAGCTCCAACAGGTAATAGGCAAAGACAAACCTAGAACACAAGGCAAGGCCAAGGTCATAAAGCAACTGGAAATGTGACACCATGGGAGGATAGTTAATGGAAGCTCTGCGAATAGCAGCATCTTTAGCAAACCTTAACCATTCAGGCGTTGCAATGTTAGCTGCCTCTCCACAGTTAAACCCTGCAAGACATATATCCAAACTATATTTAGAAACATGCAACTGTTGAAACAGAAAACACAATCATCGTTCTTTAAGGCTTTGGTTCCATTCGTAGATTGTGAAGTATGAAGTCTCTTACCATGACTAAATCCAGTGTGATACGCTCTTGGAAACGTCACAACAAATTCCCCAGCATTTTGAACTAGCCTGACTCAATTGAATCGAAAATTAAATTAAGATACATTTGGAAACGTCCTCACTATATATAATCTCCCCCTACACACACACATAATACCTGCAGCAGGGAACACCGGCGCCAACAAAAACCTCCGGCGACATCACCGTGGTTTTCTCGCCAAGAATAGCAAAAGTAACTGTTGAAGGCACACTAAACAGGTAAGTCAAAACAATAATGCATAGCTACGAAAGAATTGAGAACGATACAAACCGAGAGGATTTATCTCTCCACCGTAGCCATGAACTCTGACAACGTCCTCGAACGCGACGGCGGCGTCCCTGGGCACGCCGTACCAAGTCTTGGGAGCGCCGAAATGGAGGTAGTTCAAGCTATGCAAGTCGTGATCCTCCACGTGCCACGCGAACCAGCTGAACAACATCGCCACGTAGACCATGGGTGACGTCACGCCGGGAATTTCCTCTTTCATGAACCTAAGAAGCGAGTCGCTCCCCCGCGAAACCGCTCTCATGTTCCACGCCGTGTCGCCAACGTAATCGGGATCGCGCGAAGCACGGAGGGGGCTAAACGCGGAGCCAGGCATGTCGTTTGCGTATTCGACGGAGAAGGGTTTGTCTAAGGTGGCTTTCCAGTAGAGCGTTTCGAGTTCGAGAGGGGAGGGTTTGGGTTTGGTTTTCTTCAGGTAGGTTTTGTGGAAGGCCTTGGCCTTGGCTTCGAATTCGCGAAGGGAGTAGTGGTGGCCGCTGTGCCAGACGCGGCGGCGCACCGGCTGCGCGCGGCGGGGGCAGAAGCCGATCTGCTGTTGGCGCGTGGTGAAGGTGGGGCGGGAGCGCGTGAGGTTGGCAGTTGCGGTTTTCTTAGGGGAAGGGGGAAGCGGGGGAATGATCTTGCAGATTCCGTATTGAGAGGCTTCTTTCTCGATTTTGAAGATGTAGGCGATCGGGTTTTGGAACTCCGCCGCGGTTGGGCGGTACTCCGGCGCTACCGGCAGCGACTTCAGCCACGGCAATACTTCCTCCGAAGCCGCCATTCTCGGGATTCCGGTGAGCTCACTAGCTCATTTACTCACTGCTCTGTTCTTTTCCCCGACTCTACGAACTTGCTTTCTTCAGATTCCCCTTTTTTGGGCATTTTTTCTTTTCCTTTTAGAAAATGGCTTTTTGGGTGGTGGTTTTGGTATGAGTGGGTTTTTGAAGTTTTTAATTTGTTATTGGTATCACCCGTCTCTGTTTTTTGATGGTGTGAAGGAGAGAGTGGAAGAAAGTTAGAGCAGAGGAGATGCAGAGAGAGAAAGAGAAAAAGTGAGTGAGTGGGTGGGTTTGAAAATAATTTGACCCTGTTTTGAAGTGTTATTTACTTGAAATGCCACTTCATTTTCTCTCTCTTTCCTATGATAGGTTAAGCATTTTTTTATGCAACAATGTTACTTTTCAGTACCCTTCTCTTCAGCCCCTTGCCTAGAGCCCCTGCCTTTACATGTAAAAATGAATTATGGAAATTTATTTTGGAAGACTTAAAGGAGACTATGAATAAGTAAAAGGGTTAATTTAATTTTTTTTTTTAATTTGTGAAAGTGGTATTACTTTTTATTAAATTTAATGGAATGAGTAAATTTTAAATTTTTTATGAAAATAGATAAATTATATTTAAAAAACAAATTTAGAATGAAGAAATGGTGTTTCGTTTCTATTGAAATTGTACTCTCCAACATGTTTTTTATCTCTTTTTCAGAAAAGTCACACTTAGAAATACAAGTTTAATTTTTATCTTTTTTTTAGAAAACGTCTTTATTGTTGCACACATGTTTATAAATAAAAAAAACATATTTTATTATTAAACAACGACACTATAGGAAAATTGTCTATATAGATAAAAGGTGAAAAACTTCTAATTCCATTTTTTTATTTAAATCATTCATTCCTTTGGTATTTTTTATTCAAATTAGTGGTTTAATTATTATTTTTATTTTCTAAATTATGTTTAATTAACATTTTTATTTTTATTAATAAGCTATAGTTACATAAAAAAAATATGTACTTACAAATTAAACATAAATGCTAATTTAAAATTAAATCAATATTTAATAAAACAAAGAAATAAAGTTAGAAAGAAAACAGACATTAGAAAAACAAGTTATTAAAAAATATTGAACAATTGCAAAACATTTTATAGAAAGTAAACATCAAAAGTGCATGGTAGCACAATTTTAACCAAAATTAAATTTAACCTTTACACTGGAATCATTTTCACACATAACGTTGAAAAAAAATGGTGTTTATAAGTATAATTTAAAAAGAAAAATATGTTTCTAAACACGACTTTCTCTTCAGCATGATTTCATCATTTTAAAATGGTCCTTTCAAGCATAATTTATTTATTTCTCTACAAATTTTAAAATTTATCTATTTCAAAAGCTTCAACAACAAAAATTACACAAATTTCATAAATTAGCCATTATTTGATATCAGACAAATCTCACTGACAGTTTTATTTTTTAATTTTCAATTAATTTTTAGATTTTTTATCTTTTTAAAGACATTTAATAAATATCTATTTCTATTCATTGATTTATTGCATCTATTTGTTTATGCTGTTTTATTTTCTCTACCAAACAAACCAAGGAGTGTAAATGTTACAATGGGATCATTAAAGAATTAAACAAAATAAAGTAGTATTCATGGTAACTTTTTAAGGAAAATTAAACAAAAATAAGGAGATTTATTTTTAAGAGCAAATTTAGATTTTAGATTTAAGCTGGATTATATATACGGAAAGTAGTCTGTTAACATTCACTACTCGCTCTTAATTAAATACTCAAATGTTACTTTAAAAAAAAAACATCTACTTCACTCTTTATACCAAATGAAATATTAAATTATTTACTAATTATTTATTTTTAAGAAAATAATATTTATGAAATTGTTTATCCTCATTTGAGGAGGTATTAATTTTATTCTTACGTATTTTCACTAGAAAAAATACAATTGTGTATTTAACTTTTTTGTCCATTAGCTCGTTTAATTGTTTTAAAAAATTAATAAAATATTAAATATCAATGCCTTTTATATTTAAGATAAAATTATTTTAATAAGTATTTTTATATAAATGAATATGAAATTTAACATAATAATTAATAAATTTATGAAATTACTGTAAGTTGTTAAATTGAATATTATAATTAATAAGATAATCAAAAACTTTTAGATAAATTTAGTTTAACTTTTAGTCACTTTTTAACCAGATTTTAATTATTATTTAAGATATATTGATAATTTTAAAATAAATGTCTTTAGCTTAACTTTTACCACCTTTTGAGCCAAATTAGTTACCATTTTACATATATTGATACAAAATAATAAACAAACCTAATATAAATAAGATTTGAGAAAAAAATTGAAGATTAAGAAAAAAAATTCAAGAAAATAACAAAATTAGATAAAAATAACATGACAAAGAAAAAAAAAGGACTTTCAACATAAGTTTGTAAGAGAATAAAATAAGTTCGAGAAGAAATATAACTTGTAAATTTTATAGATTATAAAATATTTTAAAAATATCAAGAGATATTTACTTAAGTACTGAGAACTTTTAAGAAATAAAGATTAAAGATATTAAAAGACATATGTGTAACAATAATTTCCTTAAACCTTAAACATGATATTTTTACATGTGTAATACTATCTTCCTTAAACATATTAATTTTTAAATATATATGATGATTACAACTATTTTCTAATATCATTTTTAAGTGCATGATTATAACTAGTTCATGTATCCTTAAATGTGTATTTGACTAAATTAGAAAAAGAAAATACACGTTCTTGTATAACTACTTGCATGATTTAAAGAACATGTTCTTGTATAAGTACTTGCACATGTCACTTTTAAATTTATGAGAAAATTACAACTATTTATATATTTACTCTTTATATTATGGAACTTCCAACAAAATTAAGAAATTAACTTTATGTTAAATATAGGATAAAAGAGACTTAAGTATAATCATTAACTTAATTAAGTTTATATTTACACTAATTGTTATCATCACTTTTTTATTCATATTTAATATTATTTTTATCGTGTTCACATTTCTCAGGAACTCATGCCTTAAGATCTTAATAAAATTCTACCATTATAAATAAGATCAATCTCTTGTGAACTTATACTTGATTGATCGAATGGAAATTGAATTCCCGAGACAATATTTAAGTGTCTCAAGAATGTTTTACAATTATCTTAATTCTTATTTTATGTAGATTCTTCAAATAGTGAATCATTATTTCAGTTATCCTTTGAAACTATTTTTCTACGAAAATAAATTTACTCTTAAATTACAGAATCACCACCAAATCGCAGAACGAATCCCAAATCAATCTCAAAACCTTCAATCTCAAAACCTTTAATGAATCATTTTTATCTCACACAGTTGACAAGTCAGTGAAAGACGAAAGCAGTGCGATACTGGTAACAACAAACATAATGACTTTTTAAAGGTCGCGGCACAATACAGTAATGGAGAAATGGAGGTGTGTTGAAGGTAAGAGCGTGTATAAGATTCTAAAAGATTATACCGGTCTGCACAATAAAATATGAACGACACTTATGGAAGGACACTTATGGAAGTTTAAAAAATTTTGAAGATGTATTAAGAAAGTCTTGAAGGTGCAGGAAGAAGCCGTCCAGACGCACAAACCGAACAATCAACGAAGGCCCATCAACCATGCCGCATGCTCAAAGGATTCAGACGCATTCTCCATAAACTCATTCTGCACCTCCATAATAATTATGAAATGGCAAAAGTGTCCTTAAAATAAAATGTTATATTCCAACACTGCCCTCCAGTCCTTGCGCCGCAGCTGATTTCTCTGCACCTCTCCATCTTCATTTCTGCACTTGTAAACCTTGTACATTGTCATTTTTTAGCATAATCATTGTGGACCATTGTCTTTTGTAGCGGTGATTAAAGTTTGATAGTGAAAGTGATGAATAGATAGGTACGTGTTGATTATTGTTTTCGTAGCGAACGTTCACTAGATAAGTTTATTTGTTTTAAATTTTGAATATCGAATTATAGAATTCAGTATAATAAATAAATATCGAATTGGGGTGGGATTAAATCTAATATACAAAAGTTACATACCAAATTATTTCGAATTATAGAATCTGATATACAACTTTTTGGATTATAAAATCTGATATACAACTTGTGTATATTGGATCGAACTCTCATTTTTTAATCTATACTCATTTTCTAAACCAGATTTTAAAATTGGATATTCAAAATTTTAAATAAAAAAACTTTCAAATTATACAATTGGATATCTCTTGGATTGTACATTTCGGAAGAAAAAAATCAAAACCCACTAACTTACCTATGCTACTCCACCACCATTCCAAGCACCTCCAACCTCCATGAAACACCACTAACAGCACCACCGCAACACCAACCACTGCCGGCGAACACCACAGTCTTCACCAACTCCAATTTACAACAGCCAACCTTCACTCACAACTCTCCACTCCCTTTTCTCTTTTCGTTTTTATAAAGCCCTTTTCTGTCATTTCACTAAGGATATTTTTGTTATTTTAAAAGCTATGGAGGTGCAGGAAGAAGGCCTCAAGATTCAAGCCCTAGGCACCTTATTTTGTTTCACTTGTTTTTTTCAGTTATTAATTGAGAAAATACAGAAGCTTTCCGGAATACAAGTGATGATGACACCTGTACGATGGTCATAGTCTCTCTTTTCCAACTACTTGTATTTATCCGTTAAACGAGATGAAACATGTACAGAAAAATATCATTATTTGATGTAGCTGCCTGATAGGACAATTTACTGAAATTCCTATTAGTTTGCCGTAAGAAACAGTTACGATCTAAAGTAAGGGCCAATTACAAGTCGATTATGAAAAACGACTTTCTCTTTTCCTTAGGTTCTCTGTTGTACTGATGTAGTCATTTTAATTTGGAACCTAAGTAGACCTTATGCACAAAAGAATAAAATTAGAGATTAAAATTTCAATTTTGGAATTTAAGTTATTTTAATAATGAAAGTATAATTCTAAGGCACAATTACTGAAATTAAATTTAATAATTTGTCATTTCTAATATGTCTTTAAATCATAATTTTATAACAAAGTCTTGAATTACATTGAACAAGCTTTATTCGTAAGACTAGGAATGCGTTAAGGTGCCTTTCATAGTGTTAACTAAGAAGTTAATGTTTTAGCACTTCCTCCATGTTAAAGGTCAAGGTTAATAAATCCTCTGTTTTGCATACAACTAGTTTGAGGATGTCTTAAAGATGTGTCTGCCAAAGAAATCCTCCCCTGATAATAGTTAAGCTGCATAGTATATTTATGGTTATTTACTACTACATTAATAGGATTATTGTATCACTACAGTGTTGTTTGCATTACAAAAAAGAGACATGTATAGAATCAAAACTGGTTCTGATAATTACGTATCAAAATTAATTTTAATGTTCTCCGAAAGTCACTCTTAATCTTACGTCTACAGAAAAATCATATACTTTAATAACTTGTTTACTGAAACAATTCTACAATCATTTTGGTCAAAAATCAATTTAGACACAATTTCTACCTTGTGGTGACCAGAAATGCGTGGCTCAACAAAAATAAACAAAGAAATCGCCACGATGCCATAGCCGAAGATTTGACTAAATGGAAAAACGAGAATCGATGCTGAAAAATACAATATACGCCCTTCTAAAATACCTCTGGATGCATCATCATCATCATCATCCGAAAGAGCTGTTAATGGAATAAGAGCAACTTTATACAATGGCTGAGATAACAAGTAACTCTGTCGATGAGATGATTCGGGGAAAAAGGAGTAAGTGAAAAGAACAATAAAAAAGGATTACCAGAAGAAGTCCAACTGTCCCAGATTTATCCATCACCCATACTCACTATTCAGTGGGGAGCTAAAGGACAACATACATGAGAGAAACAACAAGACACAAACGTCTCAAAAGCTGGTGCCCGGGATGAATAATTAGGCATCTGTAGTAGGCGAGTCAAATGATGGTAGAAGCCAGCCCTTGGACTGAGCATGCTCCACATAGAAGCCAAATTTCTCCTTTGCGTTTGGAATGTCCAGAGCCAGATCATCAAGACCATCCTTTATTCGGGTGAAACCTTTAGTCATCTGATTAATGGTGATCAGGCCCTCACTATAGCACTCCTGCAGTAGATCTAGCATTCGATCATTCTTTTTCTCCATCGCCATAATCAAAGCTTTCTTCACTACCTCGTGATTAAAGAAAGGCATTCCCAGGTCACGGATACATTGGCAAGCTTCACTCACAACCCCTCCACTTTCGTATTCTTCCAAGAGCTTCATGATCTTGTCCTTGGCATCCTCAACAGCCCATCCCGTGCCTCCACCCCAGCATCTCAATAGCCTCTCCCCAGCATGACGAGCAGCTATGAGTGACCGAGCCATACGCACAGTTTCGCTACCACTGCACTTTGGTGGCAACCTGCTGCCAATTTCTTCCAAATTCAATGGGGCCAATACATCGTCAATAACAGCCCGGGCCAAAAACAGAGCAAGCTCATTTGAAGCGTCCAGTATATCCAGTGCTGTATCTTCCGCAGTTTCCAGAAGCATGACAAAACCATTAACTATATCCTCAGTTGAAAATATCTCTATGTGAAGTGCAGATAGCAGTACAGATGCCATTTCCTTTTCTCTGTTCTTTCGGTCCATAGCTAGAGTTATTAATTTCTTCAAAAATATAGGGTTATACTCAGGAGCTCCAAGATCTTCCAGACTTCGAATCAGTTCAGGAATGTCATCAGAAAGAAAATACTCATGAATTATAGTTACGGATTCCTTTTTGTACTTCCTCATCTGCTCATCTTCAACTTGTATTTCCCCATCTTCAATTGCAGGTTTGGTAAGTGAAGCATCAAGCCATCCTTCAGATATTGCCTTGGGGACAAAAGACTGAAACAGTGCCTTAGCTGATGGAATATCCAGAGCAAGATCATCTAGGGATTCTGCCAAGCGAGAAAAACCCTTCACCATTTGGCTGGAACTAACAAGTCCTTCTTCTGCTGCTTCTTTTAATAGTTTCAACATTAGAGGTTCTGCTGAACGAATTTCCATGGCAAGTACCAAAGCCCTCTTAACAACCTCATGATGGAAGAATGAAACCCCCAACTCACGTATACACCTACAGGCTTCAAATGTGTCACCACTATCCACATATTCTCTAAGTAAATCAGCTATCTTCTTCTTCACTTCTTCAACAGTTATGTGAGTGCTACCACCCCATCGCCTTTCCACAAGCTCTGCATGGTGTGGAGCTGAGAGATAACTCTTTTCAGCAGTCTGGATTACCTGAACTCCCTTGGAAGACTCTGGAAGTGCCTTCATTGCCCTGGCAAGAAAGGCTGGAGGAAGAATGTCATCAACAACAGCCCGTGCCAAGAACAATGCAAGAATATCAACTGCATCCAGTATATCCACAGCAAGATCATCAGCAGATTCGAGAAGAATAAAAAACCCATCCCTGATCTGTGCAGGGCTGATGACATCAGCATACAACGCAGAAAGCAGAACAGAAGCCATTTCTTTCTCCCTATCGTGCCTGTCCATTGCCATGGACACAAGGCGTTTAATGAAGTATGGATAGTATTCACTTGAGCCAAGTTCTCTGAGGTCAGATGCTGCCAATTCCACATCCCCATTACTAAAATATTCCTCTATGATCGATACAACTGCTTTCTTGAATTCATCCAAGGGGTCAGTAACAGTAGATCCAACCAGTTGATAAGGTTCCTGTAAATAGTATGAGTATGTGAACAAATCCGTTTTGTGCTTATTTATGCAATCCATTGGTAATATCCACAAAAAAATGGAAAAAATAAAGCAGGCAGCAAATACAGTTCAAAAGAAATTAATGAAAAAGGAACGAGGGAACTATAGTTCTACAACTACAAGCATTTACTAAATGTTCAAGCACCTATTCTTGCATCATAAATGTTGTAAAAAACAACAAAAGAAAAAAAAGACAGAAAGAAATTTACCTCGCCACTGTCATAATTTGGATCATTTCGATCTATGTGAGAAACAATATCAGTATCAAGCAATTTCCCCCAAGTGCCTTTACCACCAGCACCATCTGCATCCCCAAGATAAAGAACATCAAATTACCAAATGAAGACCATTAAAAACCCAAAAGCAGATTCTATCATCAGATATTGATACTGCAAAAGAAAGCTACAAGAAAGGAAAACTCAAATCACCAACTAATATCATGATCTTCAACCCCCCTTTTTAAACACAAGTATTACTGGCTGAAATTTATTATAAAATTACAAAACTGTGTAAGTCTCATTCTTTATTTAAGAAGCGTCAACTCATGATTTTGTAGTTTGTAATAAATTTTAAATTATGATAGGATGCGTATTAGAGAGTATGTTAAAAGCTTAAGATATGAATAAAAAGCACAAGGTATATAAAAGTTTATGAAAACAAGATGCAATAGACAAATGTAGTAGGAATTTCGTACCATTTGAATGTAACTGCAATATATTTATTCAATGTTAAAACCTAATGATATTTATTATTGAGTTGCATTCATGTCTCCTCACGATATATAAGACTGGCATCCTGGAAGCAAGTAACATAGTAGTTAACTAGGCACTTCATTTTAAAAATTAGTACATAAAGTTCCACCTCAAAACTTTTATCTGTCGATCAGTCCCCGTAGGGAAGGCTAAACCACTGCAGCTACATCATAATAATTACAAAATCTATATCTTACCAACCTAGAGCCATAATTCAAAAAAATTTCAACAAGGACTACCCAACAATTATGAAATATCTGCCAAGAAACAATAAACCATGCGCAGCATGCAAAAATTAAAAATTAATCATCTCGGAAGTCGGCCAGGTACCACAAATAATTCAAAAATCCAGACTGTTGACCTTCTTTTCTGAGTAAATATCTAAAATAGTCTAGCCTACATATGATGCAATTAACTCAACAGAGAAACGTACACGAGATACACATAGCATAACTAATCCATTCAAAATCAAACATGTAAAGGACATTAACTCACCTTTCTTCACCCTCCCATACTTCCCTGAGTGTGACCGACGCACATGCCTCACAGCTATCCCAGCGGTCTGTGCCTTACCACCAGCTGGGGCTTTCACATGATGGTCAGAAAGCAAGGACGACGGGGATTTTGGAGACGAAGAAAGATTCTCTGCATTTTGACTCGCAATTTTTAGCAGTTCCCTCTGCCCGTCCGTCAGAAACCCCTCGCTCGAAGCCATTCAAACAAAAAGCCAAAAACAAGCCAAACCTATAGACATGCTATTTCACCAGTTAATCCCATCACTTAACAACGCTTCAGTTCAAAACTACGCCAATTTCGCAACGAATTAGAAACCACCCTTAAATAAACAACGAAACAATGCACATAGCCAAATACGACATATCGAATATTCTCGATTAACTCCAAATTATTTATTACAAACTGCAAGAAATAATACCAAAAAAAATTTAAAAAAACACATCGGTAAGCCTAAAGCATTTCCGTCTTCGCCACGCGTCACATAACAATATCAACACCAAACAAATCTCGTTCTACTTTCAATACCAAATATACTAAACACAACAGCATGCCAATGAATCACATCACCAAAACAACAGCAAATCAAATAATTAAAAAAGAACGGAAACAAAAAAGATAAATAAGTGAAGAAGACGAACCGGTGAGTAGAAAGTGCAAACAAGAATCGGATTCTTCTGTGCTTGGCCCGGATCTCGAGCCAAGACAGGAGAAGCAACCGGACTTTGCGAATCGAAGCGAGGGAGGCGAAGTGAGTAAGATCCAGAGAGGAGCGAGGTTGGGAGAAGAAACCCTAAGCGGTGATGAAATCGGAGAGAGTTAGTGAGAGTGGAGAAGTGAATCGGTGGAAAGTGAGACGCGAGAAGAGAAGAGAAATGGATGAGAACGAAAAAGAATGGGTCGGAAAAGAGAAGGCTTATATAGGGAGGCTACGGTTACCTGTACACGTCACCAGTGGGCGAGGTTTTTGGGTTTGGGCCTATTCTATTCAACTATTCTTGTTCCATTCCGTTTACACGTGGCGCTTCCTCTACAGGCTAATGCCCATCTTAATTATGTGCCCTCACTCACTTTTCTACTCTTATTATTAACCCTAACCTACTCTCCCACTTACCCCTTTGGACCATCACATTGTGGTCCGACCACATCCATTTTATGCATCTTGTTTTCACACAGAGTCGTGTTCTACTACCATACGCATAACCGTTTTCGTAAGGAATCTTCTTCTCACATTAATAATTAATATTTTACATAATGCTAATTAATATATTAACATTTTACAGTTTCTACAATATATAAAACATATATGCTTCTCAGTTAAAGAAACTATCACCCTCAGAAAAAATGTTAACATCCTTATCTAACATTAAAATGTGGATATCATCTTCTGTGGTACGTTTTTTGTGTAGTGAATTAAGGAAGACTTGGAGAATAATAAACGGCTTATCCATCTTTTGAACATATCTTACTTTATTTCTATTAAGATCCATTAGAGCTAGCTAAGCTAAGGTAAGCGCTTTCATCATCATACTCTGGTTTTAATAATAGATTTGGACCCAGTAAATTCAAACTATTTCCCTTTGTTCAAGTCTCTAACATTGGAATGATAAAACTCAGTTACGTAGCCTGTTTGTCTATCCTTGGGAACATTTTAACTGTTCTGGAGACCTCGAAGTGTGTGAATCTGAAGCACTGAAATTTCTTATGCATGCGATGTTTGGTAGATACAGTTGATTCTTCAACTGTAGTGTGAAATTGTAAATGTATTATGATGTAGCCAGAAACACTCAAGTTGAGTGCCTCTGGTATTTGAGATAGTTAACAACATTCAAAAAAAATTGTGCTTTCTTTTCTAATTTCACTATATAACTTCAATTGATTCTTGCTTTGAAATTAAAAATCAATTATATAAGTTCTAATTTAGTATTATGGTATTACAAATTGGATGTAACATATATATTTTTGTTAAGTTTAATGGGAGAAACTTGAGAAGTTGTTAATATATTTGACATGTTAGCTGTAAGGATCACAAAATCTTATAAGCATCTATTTTTTTTCTTCAGTTTGCAAAATTGCCGGATGATACAAATGTGAATTTGATAATAGGGTTTAAAAAAAATTATTTGATAAATGAGGGGAAATTCTATTTAGCAATTTAAGACATGCGTTTTTCTGAATCAATTCTTCATTTTTATACAAGTTTAGGGTTTTAGGGTTTAGGATTATAGGATTGTATATAAAATTTATATCACTTATATTGTGTTTGTTATTAGAGAGTTTCAATTGTTTAAGAGAAATGAAAGATAAGGGATCCAAGTATTTAGTTTAAGATTTTTACGATGATTTGCGACGGAAAAGCGAGAGAATAAAAAAAAAAGAGATTTGTGGTATATTACGAAAAAAAGAAGTAAAAATCATGTTAGCAATAATGCAAGGACGTCTTTAACCTTATTGCATATGAAACTACGTGCCCTCCATTGAATACCGTATAGCCACTTGCATGCATGCACAGGATGGTTCACCTCTTTTAAGGCGTTGATAGAGGAATCTACGGTGGGTGGTGGTAGTTGAGAAATTTAAATTTGTCATTAAAAAGACACGTTGGGCTACAATTATCTGCTCGTTGTATTTTCTTCTCCGTCCTCTTTAAGAGTTCATTTGGGTGTTCTTGTAATGACTTGACACTGGTGGTTGCTGAGATTGGTGCTTACCTATTATGTTGTGGTAGAACTTCGTTGTTAGTAATGACTGGTGCGATGTGAGTGAGGTTTGTTTTCGATACAAAAGAATAACATAATCGATAATCACTAACCTTATAATAATTATATTATATTTTGGATAATCGATTATATTTATATTTTAGATAATCAATTATCCACTCAGAATTATGTGTAAAGTTTTACACAAATTATGTGTAAAGTTTTACACAAATATATAATCGATTATCTGGTTTAAAAAATCTATTATGTAAATTATAAAATATTTATAATTATAAATGTTTATAAAAAAATTATAATAGAGATGTAATTATTCAGTTGGTAGTCTATTTTCCTAGCATGCAAGAGGTAATGGGTTCACTACCTTCTATCTGTATTTTTTTATAAATTTATACAATAATGATTCAACTTTAAAATAATTAATAAATATTAATTAAAATATCAATTAAAAATTGATTGGTTATTATTATTATTCTTATTCTCTCTTTATTACTTTAACATGTCTCTTCTAATTAACCATTTGTAAAAATCGTTACAAACGTACATTTATACTGACCAAGAGTACGAATAAAACTCTTTCACTCTAAACGAATTGTTATGTATCCACTAGGCAGTATACATGAGATCTTAGATTTAATTTCATCATTGTCATTATAAGAAAACAATTAGACGAATTGTTGTGTACAGCGAGTCACTGGTTTTGTGTAATATTTCTCACGAGAAAAAATAATAAAGTAACAAATGAAATAGAAATTTGAAAATCCACATTGATGCATATGGCTTGGGAACTTTTGAAGTGTTTTATTTAAAGGAACATTATGTGGAAACAAGTGAATGAAACATGTATGTTGGTTGTTAGGTGTGGTTGTTCTGTGAAGACTAAATAATGATGACCACTTATATACACTTCAAACTTTAAGTGAGTGGATGTTATGAGGGAGTTTTGGGGTATAATAAGTGTCTCTAACTACTCTCATGCCTGTCCTTGCTTATGTGCAACAAGTAATTCCTGAAACTAGAACGTGGGTTGCGATTTTGAAGGATCGGAAATGAATGTGTTGTCTAGTAAGTTGTGCCAAGTTGCTATAGTCATGCCAAAGATAATTAAGTGGGAAGAATAATAGTAGTAACTTGTACTCATTAAGAGAAATGTCCACATCCTTAAATGCCTGCACTCTTGAAAACAACAAAAACAGATAAGATTATGGCAACTTATCATTTAAGACTATCCTTAAGAGTTTTTATTTTATTTTAATTAGATTTTATTATATAAGTTTTAATGAATTCTTCTTACAAGATTTAGATCTAAAATTTAAGATTGTAATTAAAGGTAAGTTTTTAGAAATACTTAAATAAAACATGGGCATTGGAATGATATTAGCAAATAACACTTTTATAAAATAATAATACAGAAAGAAAAAACCAGTTGCCAATTTCATAATGGGATATGATTTTCTGGTACTAATATTTGTGCCTTGTTGGCATGGACTAATGTATAGAGACTTATTGTGATTAGCTTAGTAGGTGCTGCTTAAAAGCCTTTTGTAAGACATTAAAAAAAAAGAAGAAACCTTATCCTGAAACATTGTACCAGCACCTCCATCATAGGTTTGTTTGTTTGTTTGTTGTATGAGGACCAGCATGGGAACTGTAGGTCAGATACCCAAAACCTAATAAATTTGTGAAGAGGTAGAAGCCAAGATATACAAAGGATTGGGCTTCTGGTAGGTTGAGATGGGTACTTTTGTTGGCCCTTTACTGCACCTACATATTATACGGCCTAGAATAAAGGAAATTATCTGTGCATGTGAATAATCTCTTAAGTAAACAAAATCTCTCGTACTAAAACTCAGCAGTTTATTGGCAAATCTCATCCCACGTCATTTTACAACACAGGACATAGAATATTGAAGAAAAGTTGTCTTTTTCTCCTAAAAGAGTCCAAATAAGGGCAATTTAAAAAAAGTTAATTTGATTTTTGCTATTTTAAAAGGCCTACAACTATATTTAAGTCCTAATAGCTGCAGTACAATTAAAATGTCAATAGATTACGTACTACTGAATCTAAATTATGTCGAATATCTATTTCACATCTTGAATATTCAAAAAAGTATCAATACTTAAATTATTCTTTTCTCCTATCCTAGATCCTACACTCTTGTGCTTGCTAATTTATGTGGTTTTTGGTATACCATCTCAGAAGTTTCAGATAAATATTTAAGGACGGTGCTCATCCATGTCTCTGGAAAAACGCCTTGGTCATGTTCTTAACCAGTTTTTGCTATACAACCTTAACGATCTATAGCTAACAACACAGACATTGATACAACTCTATATTGAAGAAGACAAGACAACGCTGAGAAACCATTTCCAAACATTTCAATTTCGCCGGTCATTATTCCCATATTTTATGGTTTCAATAGATCTTCTTGTAGTCTGAAAGCCTATTTGCCAAGCAGGCTAACCAAGGCTACAAGGCAAGAGTCACATAAACAAAATTGATAAAAAAAATTCTTTAGTTGGACCAGTAACAGATTCAAATTTTAAATAATAAGGCAAAATAATTCCTTTTACCTTACATTATGAGAAAGTAATATGATAAAGGAAGATTAACATAGGAGACTTTAGTGATAGTGTTATTGTTTTATTTTTTTTTTGGAAACGCAAACCATTCACTTCTTATCAAGATACAGATATAAAAAATAATGATTTAAAATTCTATTCCTTCAATTTTCGACATTTGTTGTACCAAGTACGTGCGAATCGTTATAACGAAATATTGGACCATAGTTAAAACGTTATTTTATGAAAAATTAATTTCAAAAAAATTAAAGTATACGTTTAACTTCGAATTTTTTTTACGAGTTTTGAAAAAATTCATCCAGAATCATTTTTCATTATACACAGGTTGCAGTATAATATTAGTGACTGAAACTAAAATACTTTACCCAAAATAAAACCCTTAATTGACCCAATCACGGGCCACTATATATAAGCCCGAACAAGCCAGATTCGATGCAACGTTTCGTCTCCTTTTTCAATGACGTTTTCCGCTCCCTTCTACGAACAGATTTATGTAAGTAGTTTAACGATTAAAAGCACAACACGATCATGAGAGGGAAATTATGCTCTTGTTAACAAAATATATTTCAACAATGCCTTAATTACGTTAATAATATGAATGTTTTGTGGATGTCTCCCCAAAGACCTTCAACTATGCTTTAATTACGTTAAAAACACGAGGTGTACAACATCCACAAGCTTCAAAAGGAAACGATTATACTTACAGTTTCCCACATGTTTTCTTTCCTCCCCTCCTGTTTGAGCTAGCAACTGCATAGAAAGCCATGTTAGTAACTGTTTGAAAGAAGCTAAAAGTTTAAAGTAGTGTAGGAAGATTAGCCTCACGATATTAAGGAAAATATTCCGAATTTAATGGTCCAATAAAATTGCCAGAAAAGATAATAATTGATATGCAAAACACCTACTTCTCCAAAGCAGCTTGAGTGCAGTTACAGGGTTCCAGATCATACCTACAAAGCTCAGAACATTTTAACTTGGGGATTGATAAAACAAAATCCTTCTATTGTGGTGCATAAGAAGAACCAAACTTTTTATCCCTCTTCCATGCAAGAATCAACTCTCTAACAAGAAATTCTTGGAGTCTCTTGACCTGGCCTATTCATAAACATTTTCCCAGAGCTTAGCAAATTTCCTTCGCTACTTCTCAAAGTTGTTATGACCTGCATTCCAATTCCATGGCAGGACTCAAATGGTGGCACCAGGGCTTCATAATCAGAGGAACAAGCTAGAGTTTGATCCTTCCTCGTGGGCTTTTGAGAGGTGTATTCAGCATAGTCTGATTCACTTCCTTGTTCATTAGATGATAAAGATTTCCAACGAATGATTCTACGGGAACAACCAAAGAAATTGAAGGATGACCTCTTCAATCTAGCATACATAGAATCTGAAGTACAAGAAGGAACATAGTGGATTCTGAGCTCAAGGTTACAGCCCAATATGAACTGCAGAGAACTTGCAATCAACTTCCATGACTTCTCAGCCCTACTTACATAGTCACGATGCTGGAACTCCAACTCAGCAACTGCACGGCCTGAAAATTGAAGTAAAAAAAGTAGTTGAGTTTTGTAGCATGATATGCCAATGAAACCATAAAGAACATTGAAAATTAAGTTTCAAATAACCATGTCTGTGGGAAAGTATTAGAGTTCATATTGTTGCCAGTAATTTAGAGAAGAACAAATTTAGTCTCTCGACAGAACAAACAGTGTAAATGAAATGGAATATGTACCTTGACTAATACAAACTGAAGACAACTTCCCCTGTTTCCTGAGAAAAGTTCTGAGTCTGCTAGATTGACACAACTCAATAGCTTTATACCATATAGAATCCAATGTTCTTTTGTGATCCTCCTGCACTCCTAACCTATATGACTTATCATCACATTGATCTGTTGTAACAAGATGCTCAAAGCTGTCCCCTTTAGGAGATGTACTGCAGATATCACCATCTGTTTCCATTATGGACAAGTTTAGAATGGCTCAACCAGATCAAAAACCACTCCATCCCACAGACTCTCTAAGGAAGATGGGAATAAAAAAAACATGAGAAAAGAAAATCAAGCCCACCTCTAACGGATGCAGCTCGTGTACACAACTTGGTAGTATTTGTATCCGGAGATGAATACTCTACGGAGCTCAACTGTAGAAGAGCTGCAGTGAACCATGTTGTTTGATTCTTGGAAATTCTTAACTGCTTCTCTGATTCAGACAGTATTCTTAATGCATGACTTAGTTTCTGCAGGTCAGCTTCCGCTGTGATAAAGAAAATAACTAAGTTCGGACAAACAGAAATAAGATAAAAGCAGTATGGTGTTTGCATGGTGAAACACAAGTACGGCCTGCAAAAACACTTACAGGTATATCTATTACGAAATCCTGTTTTTATTTCAGAACCATCAAGTTCACATTTCCCTGACAGAATGTCCATAATAAGATTTGCCAACTGTGATATAAGTTGCAAAGGATCTATCCTTGTTCTGACGAGTTCGCGGGCTCTTATAACTGTATTTGAAGTGTCAGATGATAAAGCCAGGTCCAGCAAATCAAGCAATTCCTCATCAGAAATGACCCCAGTCTGCAGAAAAAGAAGGGTAAAACATAATGCTCAGAAAGAAAAAATGAAGACAATTGCAAAGACATACACGTACAGAACAAAGCAAGACACTTACAAGCTCGTGGACTAAGGAAATTGTGATCCTTTTACCAAGTAAACTCAGTTGATCAAGCATAGTTTCTGCATCCCTAAGAGAACCACAGGATCTAGCAGCAATAAAGTCTATAGCAACTTTTTCAGATTCAAGACCTTCTTCGACACAAATTTTTTCCAATCTTTTTACAATGTCAGCATCTTTAATCCTTGCAAAGTGATACCGCTGAGCCCGGGAAACTGCACTCCGAGGAAGGTTATCCAAATCAGGAGTGATCATCACAAAGACCACATGAGGAGAAACATTCTCTAGACTATTCAAAAGGCACGCCCATGTTTCCCCATGCAATAACTGGCACTCATCAACAATGAACACTTTAAAACTTGAGGAAACTGGAGGAATGCACGCATGCTTAACAAGGGATTTAACTTTCTCTGCACGATTGAGTCTCAAAGAATCCACTTCATTAAAATTTTTATTTCTTCCAGAGAAGAACAAAACGCATTCTCTACACAGACCACAAGGCTTTTGCTCCACAGAGGCTAGGCAATTCAGTGCAGCAGCAAATATCCTAGAGGCTGAGGTCTTGCCAGTGCCGCGTGGACCATGGAAGAGATAAAATGATGCTATCCTTCCTCTACAGATAGCACCCAAAAGAGACTTACCTATCACATTTTGTCCAACCAAATCATCAAAAGATTTTGGCCTGAATTTCACAGATAAACTTCTAGGAGTTTCCATAGTTTGACTAATTTCACCACCAATGTGTCTTATGTTTCTATGTCCATTGAGATCCGTTTCACTAGCGTGCTGCAATATCAAGGGAAGGCCTTCTATTTCAGAATAATGATTTGATTCTCTAAACCTTGGTGACTTTGACCAACAACTCCTTAATCCACATCCATGGTGATTTTCTAAAGCGTCAACATCTTGAGTGACATGTTCCAAGGCACAATGAGCTGAGATAGAATCATAAACAGAAAGGCACTGTTGACTTCCTACACGGCTTGCTATATAACCCGCCACTCCAGATGGCTTCATTTGATTCTTGCGTAGTAATTTTCTGTCTGACTTTGAGTGATCTACCCTCAATGCAGTTGATAAATAGCATAACTCCTCATCCTTCAAACGATTACATGTAGGCGTGATGGCAACCAAATCCAATCCTCCACCTTCATGGTTACTACAACAGCTTTCATTTGGAGATTTATCTCCAGAAATACCTTGCTGCTTAGGATTAGAGTACACAAGTTCCTCATCTCGTTGCCCTTCCTGACGTGAAATCCCACAGTAGGTCATCTTAGAGTTCAACATTTTCAATTCTAACTCAGCAGTTTCCTGCTCACTCTGACCCTTAAGGTCTAAACTGTTTGATCTTGAAAAACCATTACCCTCAAAATCATCAGCATGAGAACCTTTCAGAAATCTCAAACTCAGGGAAACCCCATTGGTAGAACCATTATCCCAATCTCCATTATCAATCAAAGGAGAGAGTGTGCTACCACCATTAGTTGATGGATCCCTCAATGACCTTACTCTCCTCAGTGCCACAAGAGTTTTGGAAATAGGAATATCAACAGAATGTCTCCTACCATCCATCACTGCCTAACTCTTGCATAAGCAGAACCCGCATGAAACAGTGCTAACAAACCTAGAAAAGAAAGAAAAGCCATAAAAATGGCCATCTAAGAACACAGTAGGCACAGAAAAAGAGGAAACAAAGGATGAAATGAAAAAGATAAGCACAAAATCTTAGGGTAAAAACTAAAAGCAAAGTTCAATGAAATAAATAACTCCAATAGTGATTAAATGACGACAAAAGCTAACTCATTTCTCATTGGTAGCTCTGCAGGACAGTTCTAGCGGGAAATGAACATCACCACAAATTGAACAAAGAAGAATAGGAAAAAAAAAGAAGTACCTTTCATCAGACTATAACCAATGGCAGCCCCATTAAGGTATTAAGGTTAACAGTAAAATGTACTGTTTCCATTCGTCAGCATTAGAACGAAAAAGGGCCAGGGAAAGAAGAAGAGAATCTCCGGTTCAAATTAGAATATTTTAACACATGAAAAAACAAAAAAAAATATTGGCGATGGACACGAACAATGCGTGCGAAACGACAAAGCTGGGTACAACGAAAGAGAAAAAGAAAATAAGCTGAGCAAATGAAAAAGAAGGAAAATCTTGGAAAGTGACAAAGAAGAATCCCTTGAATGCAGCTCAGAAAAGGGGTTGTTGAAACAATAATAAAAATAATAATGGTGCTGATGGGGGAGAGGAGGACAATAGAAGAAGAGAAAGAGGGAAAAGTGGCAAAGTAGTAAAAAGCAGTAAATGAGAGGGGGTGTTAGCGAGGGCATGGTGAAGGGTGAACAAGTGTCAAGTGTGTGCTCTGACGAGTGAACAGAAAAGAACAGAGAGAGAGAGAGAGGATCAAAGAGGGAACTTTTGGGTTTGGGAAGGTTGTTTTGTTCCCTTTATGGCAGAAGCAGGTGGTGTGACAGAGCAATGTGATGATGAATCAGCGTTTACAGAAAGTGGGGATAGCATTGCATAGTTATGGGGTGTTTTGTAATTTGAATTGGAACAGAAGATACAGTTCGGTTAATTTAGTTGAAGGGAAAAAGGGTAACTGTGTGAGTTTCCATTTTACTTTGAGGAGGAATCTTATTATTGTTTGTACAAAAAAGGTGGCTATACAGAAGAATTCACCGAAAACTATGGAACCCTTAGATTATCGACAAAAATATACTGACACACCAAGAAGAGAGTAATAGCATGCCATGTCATATCCATGAAACCAATTTTATTCACGTACGGGAATTTTCATTATCAACTATTTATATTATAAATAGAAATGAATAAATAAAAGAAGTTACAAAAAAAATTTAATTACGAGAAATATAGAAAAAATTTGATATATGAATAGAATTAGATTGGATAATAAATAACTTGTGAGTCCTGTAACGTTAAAATTTGATTTCCTTCTTCGTGAGAAGTTATATTAATAAAATTTAAAAAGTGCAAAACCTGGAGGTCATTTCATGTCTGCTTGGACAAAACTTAGTTATCTTTGCTCTTCAGCCCTACACGTCTCATTGCGTTTCTGAGATTGCAGCTTTCAAGTTTGGTGTTTTATTATATTCTTGAGTGTTGTTCTTGATTATATGCGTGTCTCTGCAAATTTTCAAATCCTCTTGATGTCTAGAAGATAAGGACGCTCCTAAAACGATGGTCCAGTCCCACTGGGAATAACGAAAGATCTTCATGCAAGTAATATATATTTCTTGTAATATCTCAACATCTGTAAGGATGACGTGTTTATTATTCAAATATCTGAAGAGATTTATTTAATTTAACAGGTATGGAAGATTGCAAAAATCATATGCACAGTAAAGTTTTATTAAATAAGACACACTTTTTATCAATATAGATCTTTCTAAAAAGTTAAGTATAATATAAAGCTCGTATCGTGGAAAACAAATATTTTCAGTACGAATTTATATGAATTTGAATTTTTTTTTTCCCCTTGAAAATGAGGCGTATTTTGACTCTTAGAATTCGAAGTTTGTCTTTGGGTCTTTTTCGCAATTGTATGAATCAAAATATTTGTTTTTGTTTCTATCAAGTTGATTAACGTATATTGTTAAGTTCGTTTGCATTATTTACTTATAAAATATTAACATCTAAAGGTAAATTTTTTTTTAAAAAAAATATTTATTTGACAACGGCAACAATCACAATATAATTTACTTTTAAAGATATTATAATATTTTAAAAATAAAATTTTGTATTTATGAATTAATCTTTTTTCAATTACGAGTCTTTTACTGTATCACAAAAAAAATAAATAACTCTTTTATTCGAATTTTTGTAGATGTTAACTTTCTCTTTACTTTACCCCGACAAGTTTTAGTAGTGTCTTAATTTTGCTTTTACAATATATATTAAATATATATTAAATATGAACAATTTCTCCCTTTCACTTTTTTTTACAAAATAATAGATGATGAAATTTTCCTTTACACGAATAACAAAAAAAAATAATGAAAGAAATTTAAATTTTTTATCTAAAAAAATATTTAAAAAGCAATTTAAAATAAAATTAATTTCAATTCAATATATTTAAATGTCTTATCCATCCAAAAAGAAAGTTAAGATAAAAAAGACATCTAATTTTAAAGGACCGAACACCTTCCTACTTTAATAACACTTCTAAAATCATACACATTTTTTTTCACATGACCTATCATTAAAATTATTTTATCATTTAAAATAGAGAAAGACCACATCATGATATTTTATTTTAAAATATTGTCTACATCCTTATATACCTAATTAAAATTTCAGATTTTATATTTAATTTTAATTTTAATTTTAATAATTTTAAAATAAACTATAAAAAAATAAAATTTACTTTTTACCATAAATTAAACTAGGTATTAAAAATCTACAATTTAAGTATTCATTAATATATTTTTGTATAAAAAAAAAAGTGTATTTCCTTCTTTGACCATTTGACTCCGGTTATGTACATCAATTCCCATCCAAAAATTTCTGCAACGTCACTTTTATTACCATTCTATTAGTTTTACAATTTAAAATCAACATTTATACCCATAGTATGTTATAAATAACTTCAAAGCTAAAAAACATGTGTTACTAAATGAAGCCTACAGTAATACTAGTTCAATTTTAGCTGATATAATTCAATACTGGCATGGACTTGTCTCTCCTCACTCTTTAATGTCTCACCTACAAATAGGATTCATTCACATCTTAGCAAAACAAAGAAATTTCAAGTTGTTATTTATATTTATAGTTACCTTGCATCACCAGATTCAGCCTCCAATTCAAATTCATCAACCTCTTTAAAGCAAGGATGCTGTTTTTCTAATTATTCTTGCAGCTGCTGATCCTTGGTTGCATATTTTTCAAATAACATGGTACATTATTTCTGAAAATTCAGCAAATATGTATCAAAACACTAGCAAAATATTTATTTTGACATGATTGAAAACGTAACTAAGAAACAAGTATTTACAATCTATGGCTACAAGCAGATTTACCTCCATTCCGGCCAAAAAAATGTCACATGCAAGGGAAGCAGAGAAAACTTATAAAAATGCATTATATGAAAGTATCAGAAACAGTAAAACAGCACCCATTATTAAATCAATTTTACTAATTTAGAAAGTTTGCCTTAAAAAAAAGATGTGGTTGTTCCTGGAGAAGTCAGGAAATCAGTGCACTAAGTAATAAATTTCTGCAAGCACAAATTACTAAATCAACTTTATGAATAAATCAAAACATAATCTGTCATATAATAAAGTGCAGTTTCTGATAACAAATTCAAAATAAATATACTGATTTAATAATGAGTTACGTGAGGGAAGATGATCAGAAAACGAGAGAGCAGGCAAGGTACTAGAATTTTTAGACTAACTTTAAAGTATAAACGAAAACATCTCAGATACACCGCGAAATTTAAAAAGTCACAGTTTCCTGATAAAGAAATCCAATCAAATTGATTATTAATCAAACAATTAGGCATGATAAAGTTAAGTATTACTTAAGCTGGTATAAAATAGTCGCTGCAGATTTATTTTATCAGTGGTCACAAATTAGAATCTTGACTATACAGCTGTGTTAAATGCTCTTTAAAAATATTATTATTTAAAAACTTTTGAAAAAATAAAATTCAACATTCAAACTCTGATAAAACTTCTGACATAGAAAATAAATAAGCACATCATTATCGGTGCAATTCAACTGTCATTGTTAACAAATGACATTTAATAAAAATTTCTTTTAACTATTAAGATTTTGTTTGGTCGAGAAGAATAGATTTGAATTAAAAACACGTGAAAAATTATATTAAAAATAGTAAGATAAAAGTTTTGTAAATTTGATAAGTAAAAACTATTTTTAATTGATAAAATTATAAAATTGCATATTCACCTTTAAGTTTAAAAATAATTAAAAATAAAATATTATTAATTTGATTTGCAGGATTGATAAATTTTTGTGTTGTTATAAATTTATGGAAAATGTTAAATAATACAATTGACTTTAATGAAATTTAATTTACAATAAAATATAATTAACTTGTTGAGTTTAATTAATAAATTGGATTTATTAATTAAATCATAATATTAGAAATATCTTTGTGAAAAATAACATCTTTTGATAGAAACGAAATTGTGAATTTTATATAATTAAAAATACAAGCACAATGAGATTTAGGAAAAATAAAACTTAGCAAAAATAAAAACCCAAAAGAATCATTAGGAATTCAATCTCAATATTGGTAAAGTTAAAATTGAAATTAGAAATGGTTCAATTTAGACAAATTAAAAAGACTTACGCTTCTTATCTTATTTTTTGTGAGATTTTTCTTCCTTCAATTTATTAAAATTAGTCCAATCAAAATGAATTTTTTATTTACGTTCTTTTCTTTCAATTTGTCTCTCTTGAATACTGATTTTTCTACTTGTGTTTCATCGAATTTATTAACAAACAAATAAAATAATGATATAAACCAAAGGAAATAAATTACCTATGTAGAATAAAAAAAAACAAATAATTCTTATAAATGAAAACTATAATGTATTGAAAATGTAGTTTTCATTTGAGTTTCACTGTTATATTAAAACAAGGCTTTTTTTCTCTAATTCAAATATCATAAACTAAAAGCTTAATTAATATTAAATTACTTAAAAATGAAAAAAAGATTTAGATTTATTTCATTAGTTACTTTAACAACCTTTTTATCATTAGTAGAAAAAATATATACTATAATAAGATAAGAGATCAATTAAAATGAAACCGTTGTAAAATAAAAAAAGCGATGGCATTTTTTAAATTATGTGAAGATATATTATATGGTTGTTCGAGACTCGATAAAATATATCACATTTTACATTAGTTGTTACTCTTAAACGATGTAACAACCGATATGGGAAAAAGGAATAAAATTTTTAATTTTGGTTTACCACTATATTTATTAATGTCTAGACTTTTTACATCGTTTGTATTTACATAGGTTCTCGAACTGATGTAATATGTCCTCCAAAATCGATATAAAAAGTATTTTTTATAATAGTGTATAGACTTATTTTTAAAACGTTAATTAATAAATGTCTTTAAATAATTAAAATCTATCAATTTATTGAATTTCACTAACTAAATTAATATTTATTTTTTTATAATTATTTTTAAAATGTTGCCTGTGATAATGATTATTATTAGCCAATAAACCAAAACAACAAAATTAAAAACATAATTTAGAGAATTAAGATTTACAAGATCATTTCAAAGGCATTGGATGGATATCTAAGATCTTCTTATCTCCTGTATAAAAGAAAAGTATAATATGTTCAAAAATAGAATTAATGAAATTAGTTAATAAATAATATAAAACAGAATAAAGAAAAAACATATTACATGATTTCAATTCTTAATTAACTTCATGTTAATTTTCTCCTTTTTTTTCTTTTTTTTCCTTTTCTGTTTATGAAAGTGGTCTGACTTTGTTTCTATATCAAAGTAAAAAAAAAATACAAATTTGAAATATTTAAAAGTCAAACTTTCACTTTCACGTGCTCTTTTAGTTTAGTTTTCATTTCTTCTTGTATTATTTTTTTTATGCTTTGAAGTTTACCTTGACAAATTTTTTTGAACTTTATTAATTAATTTATATATTTCAACTTGAGATTTAGATTCCTTAAATCTGAAAGTACAACTTTTTTTTACATATACATACATAGTCATATCTACCTTTTTTAAAGACTTGGAAAATATATTATCTGAAATTTAATGTATATTTAGTTCTTATGAGAAATAATTAGATACTCTAGTTTTAACTAAAAAAAGTGACTGAGAGAATAATTATCAAAATATTATAAAACAAAAATATAGATAATGATTTAAATTATCATATAATAATTTTTTTCCTTATTTTTAAACTTACA